>Ga0265296_1000051_pt1 | contig 269964 bp, 260 predicted proteins | sample MunlanPumphouse1_FD_189073 | JGI IMG/M metagenome (GOLD analysis project Ga0265296, IMG submission 189073) | Groundwater microbial communities from a municipal landfill in Southern Ontario, Canada - Pumphouse #1 | ecosystem: Environmental > Aquatic > Deep subsurface > Groundwater | place...
AAGACGAGGCCGGCGGCGACGAGAAGATCCTGGCCGTGCCGGTCGACAAGCTGAACCCCTATTACACCGACATCGCCAGCTACCGGCAGCTGCCAGCCATCCTGGTCGAGCAGATCGAGCACTTCTTCACCCGCTACAAGGACCTGGAGAAGAACAAGTCGGTGACGGTGAAGGGCTGGGGCGACGCCGGCGAGGCCGCCGAACTGATCGCCATCGGCATGCGCGCGCACCAGGACAAGCTGAAGTCGGCGGTGTCCAAGGCTGTGAACGCGGCCTGATCGCCCTCTCCCTCCCCCGAAGTGGGGAGGGTGGTCGCGTAGCGACCGGGTGGGGAACGCCTGACGCACCCCACCCTGTCGTCGCTTCGCACCGACATCCCTCCCCATAAAGGGGAGGGAGAACGCTTCCCCTCTCCGCTCGCTGCGCTATGTGTCGCGCATGGCCTCCGCCGACACGCCCGCCGACATCTTCAAGCGCGCCCTCGCCCATGCGGCGAGGGCGCTGGCCGAACAGTCCGAGCTCGAGGTCGTGTTCGGCTCGGACGGGCCGAAGCTGGCGAACGGCGTCCTGACCCTGCCGCATCCGCCGCGCGACCCCGCCGCGCCCGAGAATGCGACGCTGCGCGGCCAGGCCGACCGCCTGGCCCTGCGCCTCGCCAATCACGACGAAGGCCTGCACGCCCGGTTGCGCCCCCTGGACAGCCGCGCCTCCGAGGTTTTCGAGGCGGTCGAACAGGCCCGCGTCGAGGCCGTCGGCTCGACCGCCCTCGCCGGGGTCCGGGCCAATATGAACGCGGCCCTGCTGACCCGTCTGGAGAAGATGGGCGCCCTGCGCAACACCGAGGCCGACCGCGTGCCCGTGGCCGAGGCTGTGGCCCTGCTGGTGCGCGAGCGGCTGACCGGCCAGCGCGCGCCCGACGGCGCCGGCGCCATGCTGGATCTCGTGCGCGCGGGGATCGAGGACAGGGCCGGGGTGAAGCTGAATGCGCTGGCGGAGGTCGCCGGCGACCAGACCGCCTTCGCCGAGCGGCTGAAGGACGTGCTGCGCGCGCTGGATCTCGATCCCGGCGACGGTCGCGGCGACGACGCCTCCGACGATCAGGGCGAGGACGAACCCGACCCGAAGGAGCCGGACGCCGCCGACGATCAGGACGAGGAAGAGGACGCCGGCGGCGGCGAGGGCCAGTCCATGGACGGCTCGGCCGACGACCGGGCCGAGGGCGAGGACCGCGACAGCCGCCCGGACGGCGCGCCCGGCGATCCCGACGGCGAGGCCTCGGACGATGGCCCGGACGTCAACGAAGGCTCCCTGCCGAACCGGCAGCAGACCGCCGACGACGGGCGCGCCATCGACGCCTATCGCGTCTTCACCACGGCTTATGACGAGGTCGTGGACGCCGCCGACCTGTGCGACCCGAACGAGCTGGAGCGGCTGCGGGCCCTGCTGGACCAGCAGCTGACGGCCCTGTCGTCGGTGGTCTCGCGCCTGGCCAACAAGCTGCAGCGCCGCCTGATGGCCCAGCAGAACCGCAGCTGGCATTTCGATCTCGAGGAGGGGGTGCTGGACACCGCCCGTCTGACGCGGATCATCACCGACCCGACCTCGCCGCTCAGCTTCAAGGCCGAAAGCGAAAGCCCGTTCCGCGACACGGTGGTGACCCTGCTGCTGGACAATTCCGGCTCGATGCGCGGACGGCCGATCATGGTGGCGGCGGTCTGCGCCGACATTCTGGCGCGGACGCTGGAGCGCTGCGGGGTCAAGGTCGAGATCCTCGGCTTCACCACCCGGGCGTGGAAGGGCGGCCAGTCGCGCGAGGCCTGGATCACCGCCGGCAAGCCCGCCAACCCGGGCCGCCTCAACGACCTGCGCCACATCATCTACAAGTCCGCCGACGCGCCGTGGCGCCGGGCGAAGAAGAGCCTCGGCCTGATGATGCGCGAGGGGCTGCTGAAGGAAAACATCGACGGCGAGGCCCTGACCTGGGCGCACGACCGGCTGCTGGCGCGGACCGAGTCGCGCCGCATCCTGATGGTCATCTCCGACGGCTCGCCGGTCGACGATTCCACCCAGTCGGCCAATGCGGCCCTGTATCTGGACAAGCATCTGCGCCAGGTCATCGCCGAGATCGAGACCCGTTCGCCCGTCGAGCTGATGGCCATCGGCATCGGCCATGACGTGACCCGCTGGTACCGCCGCGCCGTGACCATCGTCGATGTCGAGCAGCTGGCCGGCGCCATGGTCGAGAACCTGGCCGCCCTGTTCGACGCCGAGCCCAAGGCCGTTTCCGCCGGGCGCCGCCGGAAGGCCGCGTGAGGCGGCTCGCCGCCGTCGGCCTGACACTGATGCTGGGCGCCTGCGCCGGCCCGGGCGGGATGTCCGAACCGTGGCGAGGCTCCGCCGACGGCTGGACGCCCGTCGCCGCGGAAATCCGAACCGTCGGTCTGGGCGTTCCCGGCGGCGTCCGGCTGGCGCCGGGCGTGCGCTACGCCGGCGGCGTCCGGATCGTCGCGCCGACGGGCGACCGGCTGCACGGCCTGTCGGATCTCAAGCTGGCCGACGGAGACGTGATCGCGGTCACCGACGCGGGCGATCTGGTGCGGGGACGGCTGGCGTTCGATCGCCGGGGCCGGCTGGCTGGTCTGTCCGGCCTGCGCCTGCGCGGACTGACCGGGGAGGACGGACGCGCCTTTCCGACCAAGGCCGACGGCGACGCAGAAAGCCTGGCGATCACGGCGGCCGGCGATCTGGTCATCGGCTTCGAGCAGAGGCCGCGCCTGTGGTCCTACGGTCCGCTCGACGCCCTGCGGGACCGCCCGTCGCCGCTGCCGGTTCCGCCCGTTCCGCCGGGCAATGAAGGTCTGGAGGCGCTGGCGGCCGGGCCCGACGGCCTGCGCGCCGCGGCGGAAGGCGGCGGGGTCTGGGACTGCGCGCCCGCGCGCTGCGCCGAAATCGCGCCGCCGCCGTCGACTCCGCCCGCCGTCGGCGACTGGCGGGTCACGGGCATGGACCGCGACCCGGCGGGGGACGGCTGGTTCATCGTCGAGCGCCTGTATCGCGAGCCGTTCGACATGCGCGCGCGTCTGCGCCGCATGGACGCCTCAGGCCGGCCGGGGCCGGTTCTGGCGACCCTCAGCCTGCCGTCGACGACCGACAATTTCGAGGGGGTGGCGGCCGTCGCCGGCGCGACGGGGACGCGCCTCTACATCCTGTCCGACGACAATGACAATCCCCGGCAGAGGACGCTGCTTCTGGCCTTTGACCTGGATTCGCGGAAACCCTGAGGCGTCAGCTGTCCGGCATGCGGGCGCCCTGCATACGGCGCAGCATCTCGCGGCTGGCGGCCGCTTCCTCGGCGGTCTGCACGCTGTTGCGGCAGACGCGGCGGCCGAAGCGCGATCCGGTGACGGCCTCGGTCCGGCAGGTCTGGGTGGGTTCCGCGGGGGTGGCGGCGACGTTCACGCTCGGCAGGGTCGTCGTCTCGGGCTGCGCGGCGGCGGGCGCCGGGGCGGGCGCGGGGGTCTGCCCGGCGGGCGGAGTCTGCTGCAGGAGAAAGAGGGACGCGAACAAGGCGACGGGAAACAGCACCGGGCTCTCCTGTGGAACATCGATCGCCTATAATGCCAGCCGGGCGTCAGATCGCAACCCGGACGGGCGATCAGACCTTTTCGCTGATCTTTATGGCCGCCCGGCAGCCGGCCTTGATGACCGCGCTGAGCAGGCGGTAGCCGGGGGCCTCGCGGGCCCCGTGCTCGACCGCGTGGGCGTGGTGGGCCAGCTCCTCGTCGCGGAACACCGCCAGTTCCGCCGCCAGCGCCGGATCGCGCTCCCCCAGTTCGGCGATCTGGTCGGCGTAGTGTTCCTCGATCACGCTCTCGACCGCCTCGGTGCAGGCGTGGGCGGCCTTCTCGCCCATCAGGGCGGTGCCGGTCCCCAGCGCCAGGGCGGCCAGCCGCCAGACCGGCGTCATCGCCGTGGGCCGCACCCGTTCGGCGTTCAGCAAGGCGTCGAAGCGCGCCAGATGGACGGCCTCCTGGTTCTGCATCTCGCCCATGTCGGCGGCCAGGGCGGCCTTGCCGGTCCGGCCCTCGAACACGGCCTTCTGGGCCCGGTAGATGTGGACGGCGGCGTATTCGCCCGCGTGATCGACGCGCAGGATCTCGGCCCGGCGGCGCCGGCTGGCGCCGCGTCCCGGCCGCGCCAGCGGGATGCGCCGGTCGGCCGTCGGATCAGATTCGGGGAGCGCGGGCATCCTTGGGTCTCTTTGCGGCGAGCAGGCTGAACCCGGCGAGGACCGCCGAGATGATCGCATTCCACCCTGCCATCGAAAGTCCGAGGAAGCGCCATGTCACCGCGTCGCAGAAGACCGGCCTCTCGATCGGACCGGTTCCCAGCGCCAGAGCGGCCAGGCCTTCCAGATTGACGTCGCCGCCGCCGGCGCAGGAGGCGGGCAGGACCCACCACTTCATCTCGCCGCCCATGTGGAAGACCGCCGTGATCGCGCCGGTGGCGAAGACGACGGCCAGCAGGAAGGCCGCGATGCGGGGCGTGCCGCGGCTGCCGCGGCTGACCAGATGCCAGAGGGTGGCCGTCAGGGCGATGGCCACGGCGCCCCAGTAGACCTCACGCTGTTTGAGGCACAGGTTGCACGGCGCCAGGCCTGCGAACCGCTCGAACGCATGCGCCGCGCCCAGCAGCGCCAGCGAGGCGGCGAGGGCGAAGGCGGTCCACCACCGCGTCAGGAGTCGATAGAAGTCTCTCATCGGACGTCGTTCATAGCCGGGCCCGAACGCCGCGTCGATGCGGCTTGCCCGATCAGAGAAGCTTGACCGCCACGATGACGCCGACCAGCACCACGAGGCCGATGACGCTCCACATCGCCAGCCGCTTCTCGACCATCTCCAGCATAGGCGGACCCCAGCGCCTCAGAATGAAGGCCTCGGCGTAGAAGCGGGCTCCGCGGGTCACGGCGCACAGGGCCACGAACAGGGCGAAGTTGAACTGGAAGATGCCCGAGGCGATGGTGATCAGCTTGAACGGAATGGGCGTCAGACCCTTGATCAGGATCACCCAGGCGCCGTGTTGCTGGAACAGGGCCTTGGACGCCTCGAAGGTGTCGGCCTTGTCCAGCCAGGTCAGGATCATCATCCCGACATCGGTCAGGAAATAGCCGATCGCATAGCCCAGCATCGCCCCCAGCACGGAGGCGACCGTGCAGACGGTGGCGTAGAAATAGGCCCGGTCGGGCCGCGCCAGAATCATGGGGGCCAGCATCACGTCGGGCGGAACGGGGAAGAAGGAGCTCTCGGTAAACGAGATCACGGCCAGGGCCGGCGTGGCGTGTTTGCTGCGGGCCAGGGCGAAAACCCGATCGTAGAGCTTGCGAAGCATGAAATCCCTTGGGCGGCGGCCGGACCTGTCGCGTCTAGCAGGCGGCGGGGACGGGCGCATCCACCGAAACCCTCCGTGAGTCGCGATCGCGGCGAAGGGTCGCTATAGAGACCGCCTTCCCGCCTCTGCCCAGGACAACCGCCCCCATGCGTTATCTGCACACCATGGTCCGGGTCACGGATCTCGACGCCTCGCTGCATTTCTACCGCGACCTGCTGGGTCTGGTGGAGACGCGGCGCATGGAGAATGAGGCGGGGCGCTATACGCTGGTCTTCCTGGCCGCGCCGTCGGACCGGCCGCGCGCCGAGGCCGAGCGATCGCCCGAGGTCGAACTGACCTTCAACTGGGACCCCCAGCCCTACGACGGCGGACGCAATTTCGGTCATCTGGCCTACCGGGTCGACGACATCCATGCCGCCTGCCAGAGGCTGATGGACGGGGGCGTGGTGATCAACCGCCCGCCGCGCGACGGCAACATGGCCTTCGTGCGCTCGCCGGACGGCATCTCGATCGAACTGCTGCAGGAGGGTCCGCCCCTGGCGCCCGCCGAGCCCTGGGCCTCCATGCCCAACACCGGGAGCTGGTGATCTTGAAAGCCTACGCCACGATCGGCCTGGCCTTGCTGGCCGGGGCCTGCGCCTCGACGTCCGAGACCCATCCGGCGCGCACGGCGACCGAGCAGCTGCTGGTCGCCCGCGCCGCCGACCGCGCCGTCGAGGGCCTGACCCTGCCCATTCCGGCCGGGTCCCGGGTCTTCGTCGACTCCGCCTTCTTCCAGGCCGAGAACGCGGCCTACGCCGTCAGCGCCATCCGCGCGGCCCTGTCCGAGGCCGGCTATTCGCTGGCGCCGTCCAAGGCGGAGGCCGACGCGGTGTTCGAACTGCGCGTCGGCGCCCTGTCCCTGGAACAGATGCGCCGCGTCTTCGGCCTGCCCGACATGCGGGTGCCGATCAACGAGAGTTTCAACGTCGTCTCCGTGCCCGAGCTGTCGATCTACAGCCGTCGCGACCGCGTCGGCGTCGCCGAGTTTTCGGGCTTCCTCTATGAGCCGAAGACGGGCGCCCCGCTGGGCGCGGTCGTGCCCATGACCGGCGAGTTCCGCATCCGCAGCCACAAGCTGCTGATGATCGTCGCCTGGGGTCAGCAGCGCGTCGACCCCGGCGAACGCAACCCGGGCGACAGCTGGCGGCAGTTCTAGGCGTTCGCGACTTGCACCCCGCGCACTGACCGCAGATGGTCGCGTCCTCATCGTTTCCGGGGGTTTCCATGCGCCGTCTGCTCGTTTCGTCCGCCGCCGCCGTCGCCTTGCTGGCGGGGGCGCCCGCCGCCGCCCTGGCCCAGACGCCCGCGCCCGGGCCCGCGGCGGCCCCGGCCCAGAGCGAGGACGCCCGGCTGGCGGCCTTCTTCGAACAGGCGTTCCAGGAGCGGGTCGCGCTGAGCCCGCAGACCATGACCTCGCTGGGGCTGAAGACCGGCTACGACAAGCTGGACGACGCCACCGACGCCGCGGCCGACCGGTCTCTGGCCCTGGCCGAAAGCCAGCTGGCGCGGCTGAACGACCAGTTCAATCCGCGGACCCTGAGCCCCGACAGCCGGGTGTCGTGGCGGCTGTTCGAATACGGCGTCCAGCAGGCGCGTCTGTCCAACCGCTGGCGCGACTGGAACTATCAGTTCGCCGCCAACGGCAATCCGACCACCGGCCTGCCGGTGTTCATGATCAACAACCACCGCGTCGGCGACGTTTCGGACGCCGAGGCCTATGTGGCGCGCCTGCGCGACGCCGGGCGGGTCATGGGCGAGATCGCCGCCGAACTGCGCGACCGGGCGTCGAAGGGGATCATCTCGCCGAATTTCGTGTTCGAACCCTCGATCGCCAACACCCGCAACATCATCACCGGCGCCCCTTTCGACGACGGCGCCGACAATCCGGTCTGGGCCGACTTCCAGAAGAAGGTCGGGGCGCTGGACGCCGATCAGGCCACGAAGGACCGGCTGCTGGCCGAGGGCCGCGCGGCCCTGACCGGCGAATGGAAGCGCGGCTATGAAGGGGTGCTGGCGGCCCTCGCCGAGGTTCAGGTCCTGGCCGCGGCCATGCCCGATCGCGACGGCGGCGTCTGGCGGCTGCCCCAGGGCGAGGCCTTCTACAACGCACGGCTCCAGCTCTCGACCACCACCGATCTGACGGCGGACCAGATCCACGACATCGGCCTGGCCGAGGTGGCGCGGCTGCAGGGCGAGATGCAGACGATCATGACCCGGGTCGGCTTCACCGGCTCGCTGCAGGAGATGTTCGCCTTCCTCAAGACGGATCCCCGCTTCCAGTATCCGAACACGCCCGAAGGCAAGGAGCAGTATCTGACCGACTCGCGGGCCTTCATCGCCCAGGTGATGGCGGCGGGCCCGCGGTATTTCCACGACCTGCCCGAGGCGGCTCTGGAGGTGCGGTCGGTCGAGCCGTGGCGCGAGGCGACGGCCTCGGTCGCCTTCTACAATTCGCCGGCCCCGGACGGTTCGCGGCCCGGCATCTATTACGTCAACCTGTCGGACATGACCCAGGTGCTGAAGCCCCAGATCGAGGCCATCAGCTACCACGAGGGCGCGCCGGGCCACCATTTCCAGATCGCATACGCCCAGGAGATGGAGAGCCTGCCGCGCTTCCGCCGCTTCGGCGGCTATGGCGCCTACGCCGAGGGCTGGGGGCTTTATTCGGAGCGGTTGGGCAAGGAGATGGGCTTCTACCAGGATCCGTATTCGGACTTCGGCCGGCTGTCGCTGGAGCTGTGGCGGTCGGTGCGGCTGGTCACGGACACCGGCCTGCACGCCAAGCGCTGGAGCCGCGAACAGGCGATCGAATATTTCCAGCGCAACTCGCTGCTCAGCGAGCGCGACATCGTCAAGGAGGTCGAGCGCTATCTGACCAATCCGGGCCAGGCGACCAGCTACAAGATCGGCGAGCTGAAGATCATGGAGCTGCGCCAGCGGGCGCAGGCGGCGCTGGGGCCGCGTTTCGACATCCGCGACTTCCACGCCGTCGTACTGGGTTCCGGTTCGGTGCCCCTGGAGGTGCTGGAGGACCAGGTCGACGCCTGGATCGCGGCCGGAGGCGGGGCTCCGGAGGCCTGAGGCGGCGCGGCCCTTGGTCGCGTTGGCGGAACCGTGGGCCCGCCCTAGCTCTACCGCCTGAACGTGAATGGAGACGCCGATGCCGCTCTTGATGTGCCCGAACGACAACGCCGCCATGCAGACGCTGGAGCGCGGCGGGGTGCAGTTCGACATGTGCCCCAGCTGCCGCGGCGTGTGGCTGGACCGGGGCGAGCTGGAGAAGCTGATGGCCTCGGCCACCGAGGAAGGCCGCGCCTCCGCGCCCCAGGCCGCGCCGCCCCCGCAACAGGCGCAGCAGCCCTATCCGCCGCAGCAGCCGGCGCCGCAGCCGTGGGGCGGACAGCCGGCCTACCGCGACGACCGCTATCGCAGCCGCGACGACGACGACTACCGCTACAAGAAAAAGAAGCGCGACAGCATCTTCGACATCTTCGACTAGGCCGCTCAGGCGGCCAGGCCGGCGGCCCTCATCAACCCCTTCAGCGGAGCCAGGGCCTCCGGCGTGGCCGACAGGGTCGCGCGGGATTCCGGGGCGCGGAACAGCTTGATCGCCTCCGCCTTGGCCCGGTCCGCGGCGGGACCGACCGGCGCGGTCTCGCCGGCGGCCATGCGCAGGAGCACCGACAGCTTCTGCGGCAGGGGCGCGGGCGAGCGCGCCAGCATCATCACGATCTTCGCCTCGCTCTCGACCGCGCCGCCCACCGTGCCGATGGCGGCCGAAATCTCGGCGTCGTCCCGCTCGTTCAGGCCGCAGCCGTGTACGGCCCGTTGCAGATTGGCCAGGACGCCGAGTTTCTGGGCCGCCGTCTGGCCGACGGCGCTGGCGCGCATCTCGCTCTCGAACCGGAGCGAACCGACGCAGGCCGACAGCCAGCGGGCGGCGGACCGCTTGTTGGCCGTCCCGGTGACGTTCTCGCACAGGCGCGTCAGCGCCTCGGCCTCGCACAGCACCGTGGTGCAGGTTTTGGCGTAGGCGGCGACGAAATCGGCCGTGACGATGGATTTCGAGCGCTCGTTGAAGGCGTTCTGCACCTCTTCCAGAGTCAGCAGGCGGCCGGCGGTGACGGTCAGCGCCATGGCCAGGGTCCGCAGGATGTCGATCTCGCCGGCGGCGTCGTTGGGCCGCAGACGCCGGGGGCTCATCAGCTCGCGCAGCACCATCCGGGCCAGGGCGGCGGCCAGCAGGGGGAATTCGCCGGCCTCCAGCCGTTCGCCCAGCCGAACGGCTGGACCCTCGACCGCGGGCATCTGCAGGGCCATCCGGGCGTCCTGCCGGATCAGGGCGGCGATCTCGTTGGGGGCGACCATCCGCACCACGGCCGCCAGCGAGGCGCCCTGATCGAGCCCGGGTCCCAGGATGTCCGTCAGATTGGTGCGCGCCGCCAGCATTTCGCACAGCAGCTGCTCGATCGGCACCAGCACCATGGCGCGCGGCGGCCCGTCCATGGGCGCGCGTTCGGCCAGATCCATCAGGCGATCCAGCCGGGCCCGGCCGCCGCGGACCCCGATCAGGGCGCCCGACACCACCCCGCCCATGATGAAGGCCCGGTCGGGCTGGCCCGCCAGCCGGTGCGCCAGGTCGGCGATCGAGCAGTCTTCCAGGCTGGGGAACTGGCCGCGCCGGCCCGCGGTGATGACCCGCTCGACGGCCTTGTCGGCCAGTTTCTGATAGTGGCGGACCAGGTCGTGGACGGGCTGGCCCACGGCCTGGCTCTCGGGCACGGCGACCTTCTGGATGGCGTGCTGCATCTCCACGCCCGACGCTTCCAGCTTTTCGGCCAGATCGGGGCGGTGCAGCAGTTCGAACGCCGTCACGCCCTGACGCGCCAGCCAGTCCTCCAGCACCCGGCCGATCAACTCGCGGGACTGCGACGTATAGAAGTCCTGCGGACCGTTGCAGCGCGGTCCGCTCTGATCCTCGGGCACTACCCGCTTGTGCCGCACTTCGGGCGCTCCGCGGGTCAGGACCGTCGAACTGGCGAACTCCATGGTGTCGGGATCGAGGATTTCCTTCGTCACCCGTACGGCCGCCGCGCGGTGGTCCGCCAGCATGTCCTCGGCCGCCTGCACCGCGACCGCGCGGTCTTCCGTCGCCATCTGGAGGGCCCAGGGCGCGGGAGCGGTCTTTCGGATGTAGACTTCGTAGTGGACGGATCCGGCCATCAAAACGCTCGAACTGTTCCGCCTCATCATGACGCCAAGGCTTTAAGGCGGGGTTTCGTTGTGGATCATGGCGATGCGCCCCATCTAAAGGCCTTGCGGGCGGTCATCCGGGATTTCGGTCGACCCGCCCGGAACAATGATGGATTAGAACGGTAACGCTTGCCGTGCGTTGAGACTGCGAACGAAGAGTCTGCAAGGAGACCGCCTTTGGCCAACATCACCCTGGTCGATGACGACGAGAACATCGTCGCCTCCGTGTCGCTGGCGCTGGAAAGCCATGGCCACAAGATCACGGCTTACCACGACGGGGCCGCCGGGCTCGAGGCGCTGGAAGCCAGCCCGCCCGATCTGGCCATCCTCGACGTCAAGATGCCCCGCATGGACGGCATGGAGGTGCTGCGCCGTCTGCGTCAGACCTCGCAGATCCCGGTCATCATGCTGACCTCGCGCGACGAGGAAATCGACGAGATTCTCGGCTTCAACCTCGGCGCCGACGACTATATCCACAAACCCTTCAGCCAGCGCCTGCTGATCGAGCGGGTCAAGGCCCTGCTGCGCCGGACCGGCGCCGACGGCGGCGAGCCCGAGCCCTCGGGCGAGAATTCGGCCAAGGCGATCAAGCGCGGCAAGCTGTCGATGGACCCGGCCCGCCACGAAAGCACCTGGGAGGGCAAGCCGGTCAAGCTGACCGTGACCGAATTCCTGCTGTTGCAGGCCCTGGCCCAGCGCCCGGGCTTCGTGAAGAGCCGCGACAACCTGATGGACGCCGCCTACGACGATCAGGTCTATGTCGATGACCGCACCATCGACAGCCACGTCAAGCGGATGCGAAAGAAGTTCCGGGTGGTCGACCCCGAGTTCGACGCCATCGAGACCCTGTATGGCGTCGGATACCGCTATCGCGAAAGCTGATCCGCTCCCGACGGGAGAGGCTGAACCCCGCCGTCGCGTAAAGCGCTTCGGCGGGTCGCGGCTGGGCGGGCTGATTCTCGCCCTGAACCTGCTCAGCCTGCTGATCCTGTTTGTCGGCGCCCTGGCCCTGAACGAGTGGCAGAGCGCCCTGACCAAGGCGCGGCAGGAAACCCTGATCGCCCAGGGCGAACTGCTGGTGCGGGTGCTGGGCGAGCCCCAGATCGGCGTCACGCGCGGATCGCCGACGCCCTATCTCGACTATGTCGAGGCCAGCCGCTGGTTGCGCGACAACTTCATTCCCACGGGCCAGCGGGCGCGGCTGTTCGACATCGACGGAATTCCCGTCGCCGACAGCTACGAAGTCACGGAAGCGATCCCCGGCCAGCCCCTGCCGCCGGCCCGGCCCGCGGGGAGCCCGCCGGTGAAGGTCGATCCCGCCGCGGGCCGACGCAACGAGGCGGAGGTCGAGCGGGCCCGCGCCGCCCTGGCCGCCGAGGTCGAGGCCGCGCTCGACGGCGAGGTCCAGTCGGGCCTGCGCCGCTCCGAAAGCGGCGATCGCGTGGTCTCGGTCTCCATCCCCGTGCGCCACGTGCAGCAGGTGCTGGGCGTGCTGACCCTGGAGGCCGGCGACGTCGACGAGACCCTCGCCGCCCAGCGCCGGGCCCTGATGCCCTTCGCCCTGGTGGCCTTGTTCGTGAACCTGCTGGGATCGCTGCTGCTGCACCTGTTCGTGGCCCGGCCCGTGATGCGGCTGTCGGTGGCGGCCGACGAGGTCCGTCTGCAGCGCGCCCGCGCCATCTCCCTGCCCGACCTCGAAGGCCGCAAGGACGAGATCGGGGATCTGGCCCGCTCGCTCGAGACCATGACCGAAACCCTGTCCGACCGCATGGACGCCATCGAACGCTTCGCCGCCGACGTCTCGCACGAGATCAAGAACCCCCTCACTTCGATCCGCTCGGCGCTGGAGACCCTGCCGCTGGTGAAGACCGAGGCCCAGCGCGAGAAACTGACGGCCCTGCTGCAGCAGGACGTGCGGCGGCTGGACCGGCTGATCACCGACATCTCCAACGCCTCGCGTCTGGACGCCGAACTGGCCCGCGACCGGCCCCGGACGATCGATCTGACCACCCTGCTGACCGAGATCGTCGGCGTCTATGACGCGGGCCGCAAACCGGGCGAGCCGCGGATCCTGTTCGAGGCGCCGGCCGGGGATCACATCCTCGTCGCGGGCCGTGACGGACCGCTGGGTCAGGTGTTCCGCAACCTGATCGACAACGCCCGCTCGTTCAGCCCCGCCGACGGTCGGGTGCGGATCACCCTTGTCCGCGATCCCTCGGACCCGGTCCGCCCCGCCCGCGTGCGCGTCGAGGACGACGGACCGGGCATCCCGCCCGAAAATCTGGAGACCGTGTTCCAGCGATTCTACACCTCGCGGCCCAAGGGCACGGCCTTCGGCGCCAATTCCGGTCTCGGCCTGTCGATCGCGCGCCAGATCATCGAGGCCCACGGCGGCGCCATACAGGCGGCCAACCGGACGGACCCGGACGGCGCGGTCGACGGCGCCCGCTTCGAGGTCGCCCTGCCGCTGGCGCCCGCGGGCCGGCGCGGATGAGCGACCAGCCCCTGCACGGGACGGTGGCGGCGCGCTGGACTCCCGCCCACGGCTGGCGCGGCGTGCTGATCACCGGCCCGTCCGGCGCGGGCAAGAGCGATCTGGCCCTGCGCCTGATCGGCCAGGGCTGGCGGCTGGTGGCCGACGACTACGCCCATGTCTTCGCCTCGGGCGGCGCGCTGTATGCGACCTGCCCGGCGACGATCGCCGGCCGGATCGAGGCCCGGGGCGTCGGCGTGGTTCCGGCTTGCGCCCTCGGCCTGGTCCGGCTGGTGCTGGCGGTCGAGCTGTCGACGGACCCGATCGAACGGCTTCCCGAGGCCGCTGAAACCATTCTCGCCGGGGTTCCCGTGCCCGTCGTCCGCCTGTGCGGTTTCGAGCCGTCCGCGGTCGAAAAGGTCACACTGCTGACCAGCGCGCTTTAACCCGGCGCGGAGTTGGGCTATTCCGCCCGGCTTGCGGCGAGCTGAAGAGCCGTCGGACGCGGGGCGCGAGCTTTGGTAATGCCGTCATGATCGGGCTGGTGATCGTCACCCACGGGGGACTGGCCTCGGAATTCCTGGCGGCCATGGAGCACGTCGTGGGCCCGCAGCGCGGGGTCGCGGCCATCTGCATCGGCCCCGAGGACGACATGGAGCGTCGCCGGCGCGACATCGTCGACGCCGCCAATGCGGTGAACGACGGCGACGGCGTCATCCTGCTGACCGACATGTTCGGCGGCACCCCCTCCAACCTGGCCATTTCGGTGATGGAAGAGACCCACGCCGAGGTCATCGCCGGGCTGAACCTGCCGATGCTGATCAAACTGGCCAGCGTGCGCGGCCGCGAGCCGCTGGAGGCCTGCGTGGCCCATGCCCAGGACGCCGGCCGCAAATACATTTCGGTGGCCAGCTGGGTGCTTCAGGGCGAGAAATGAGCGTCACGGCCACGGCGAACATCTGCAACACCCGCGGCCTGCACGCCCGCGCCTCGGCCAAATTCGTCAAGCTGGCCTCCGGTTTCGACGCCGAGGTCCGGGTGACCCGGGACGGCGTGACGGTGAACGCCCTGTCGATCATGGGCCTGCTGATGCTGGGCGCCGGCAACGGCTGCGGCATCGAGATCGTCGGCGAGGGCCCGGAGGCCGAGGCCGCGGTCGCCGCCCTGGCCGAACTGGTCGAACGCCGCTTCGACGAGGATCAGTAGCTCAGTCTTCGGGCGAGGCCTGAACCGCCCCGATGTGGGCCACGCCGCGCCGGTCCGCGATCTCCACCTGCTTCGCCCGTTCCAGATAGCGCGCCCGGTCCGCCTCGGTGCGCGCATCGGCGCAGCGGTCGCAGGCGACGCCCTCGACATAGCGCGGCGACTTCCGGCCTTCCTCGCTGACCGGCATGCGGCAGCCCCGGCACAGGCTGTGGCTGCCCGGGGTCAGGCCGTGGCCGACGGCGACGCGCTCGTCGAAGACGAAACATTCGCCTTCCCACAGGCTGTCGGCCTCGGGCGTGGTCTCCAGATAGCGCAGGACGCCGCCCTCCAGATGGAAGACGTCCTGCACGCCCTCGGCCTTGAGGAAGGCGGTCGCCTTCTCGCAGCGGATGCCGCCGGTGCAGTACATGGCCACCTTCGGCGGGTTCGGGCCGTCCAGCAGGGCGCGGCCCTCGGTGCGGAACCAGTCGGGGAAGTCGCGGAAGCCGCGGGTATTGGGCTGGACGGCGCCCTCGAAGGCGCCGACGGCGGCCTCATAATCGTTGCGGGTGTCGATCACGACCACGCCCGGATCGCGGATCAGGGCGTTCCAGTCGGCGGGCGCGACATAGGTTCCGGCGTCGGCGGGGTCGAGGCCCGGCTGGCCCATGGTCACGATCTCGGGCTTGATCCGCACCTTCAGCCGGTGAAACGGCATGGCGTCCGCCGCAGCGTATTTGACGTCCAGAGCGGCGAAGCCGGGCAGGGCGCGGATGCCGGCCAGCACCCGCTCGATCGACGCCTCGGGACCCGCGATGGTGCCGTTCAGGCCTTCATGGGCGACCAGCAGGGTGCCGCGCACATCGGGGCGGCAAAGCGCCTCGAGCCGGTCCCGGGCGGTTTCGCGGTCGGCGATGGCCGCGAACCGGTAAAGGGCCGCGACGCGGACGGGCGTTGGGGACGGGGAAACAGTCACAGAAAGACTTCCGTGCGAAAATCCGACCTGTCCTGCGAAGCGCGTCAGCGCGAAGCAGGATGGTGGAGCCGAGGGGAGTCGAACCCCTGACCTCGTCATTGCGAACGACGCGCTCTACCAACTGAGCTACGGCCCCCCTTACCCCACGGGACCGTCGGGTGCAGGCGAGCGCGCGACATACGAGGGGCGGAGCCGGGGTGTCAACCATCCCGACCTGCAGGGCGGGAGTTGGCCAAGCGGGGGTGGTGGGCTAGAAGGCCGTCAAGGCTTCAGGAGCACCGGACGGCATGGCGGCGATTATCGGCTTTATCTTCTTCGTTATCGACGCGGTTCTGGGGCTGCTGGTGCTGGCCATCATCGTCAGCGCCATTCTGAGCTGGCTGTTCGCCTTTGATGTCATCAACCACCGCAACCGGTTCGTGAACCAGTTGTCCTCGGCGCTGGAGGCGCTGGTCGCCCCGGTGCTGGCGCCGGTCCGGGCCGTCATTCCGCCGCTGGGCGGCATCGATGTCACGCCGATCATCGTGCTGATCCTGATCCACGGCGTGCGGGTCTATCTTCTCCCGGCGTCGAAAGCTGCACTTCTGACACTCGTCGGAGCCTATTGAGACACGGACGTCCATCCGCTCTTGCGCCGTCCGGCGAGGGTCCTAAGGTGCCGCTCCGACCGGGCCCAGCGCCCGCCAGCCAACCGGACTTCATGACCACGATCCGATCCGTCGCCATCGTCGGCGCAGGCCAGATGGGCGCCGGCATCGCCCAGGCCGTGGCCGCGGGCGGCTATCAGGTGCTGCTGTACGATTCCGCCGGCGACCGCGTGCCGCAGGCGCAGGGCGTCATCGCCGCCAGCCTGGCGCGCCAGGTCGCGCGCGGACTGATCGACCAGGCCGCCGCCGACGCCGCCCTGTCGCGCATCTCCGCCGCGCCGTCCCTCGCCGCCGCGGCCAAGGCCGATCTGGTTATCGAGGCCGCCATCGAGGACGAGGCGGCCAAGAAATCCATCCTCGCCGACCTGACGCCGCACCTGGGCCCGGACACCCTGCTGGCGTCCAACACCTCGTCGATCTCGATCACCCGTCTGGCCTCGGTCACGGACCGGCCCGAGCGCTTCATCGGCCTGCATTTCATGAAGCCGGCGCCGGTGATGAAGCTGGTCGAGATCATCCGCGGCATCGCCACCTCGGCCCGGACCTACGACACGGCCGTGGCCTTCGCGGAATCGCTGGGCAAGACGACCACCAACGCCGAGGACTTCCCCGCCTTCATCGTCAACCGCATCCTCGTGCCGATGATCAATGAGGCGGTCTATGTCCTGTACGAGGGCGTCGGCGACGTCGCCTCGATCGACAAGGCGCTGAAACTGGGCGCCAACCATCCGATGGGGCCGCTGGAGCTGGCCGACTTCATGGGGCTGGACGTCGTCCTGGCCATCATGAACGTGCTGTACGACGGCCTCGCCGACAGCAAATACCGGCCCTGTCCGCTGCTGGTGAAATACGTCGAGGCCGGCTGGCTGGGGCGCAAGTCCGGCCGCGGCTTCTATGACTATTCCGGCCCGGCGCCGGTCCCGACCCGATGATCCCCACGCTCGAAAAGCCGGAAGACTTTCCGGGCCAGCAGCGCGTGTCCTGGCGGCGGGAGCCGCAGCGCATCGTGCTGGCGGCGCTGGCCGGGGCCCTGTGGCCGCCGCTGGTCATCACCCTGATGGTCTGGCGGCCGCGGAACTGGCTGCCCAGTCTCGAGATGGACTGGCGGCTGCTGGTGCTGGTCATCGGCCTCGCCGCCGTACCCGGAGGGTTGTGGCTGCTGGCGCGCGAGCGGGACCTGACCGGCCGTCCGGCGACCCGCCTGGGCGTGGTCTGGCGCTTCATGTTCTATGGCGGCCTGCTGGCGGCCGGGCTTCAGGCCGTGCTGGCCCTTGTCGTGTCGGTCGTCGGCCTGTTCGAGGCCGGCGGCGTCGCCCAGGCCGCGGGCGCGACCGAGACGACCTTGCTAATCTACGGCGTCGGCGGCCTGCCGATCGCCGTGCTGCTCGGCGTCAGCTACGCCCTGTGGGCCGGGCTGTGCGCCGCCTTCATCGCCTTCAGTCCCCAGCCCGCGGTGCGTGACCGCCTCGGCGTGATGCGCGACCGCGAGCCGGACTGACCCAGGCGGCCCGCAGCCGGTTACGGCGAATTCAGTTTCGGACCGCCGCCGCTTCCGCCAAGCTGGGCCTCGCCAGACCCGGGGGAAGATCATGGCCGCCATCGACATCGACGCCGCGCCGCGGGCCATGCCCGTGTTGACGCCTGTCCAGCCAAAGGACCGCATCTACAATCTGGATGTGCTGCGGGGCTGGGCCATCCTGGGCATTCTGGCGGTCAACGCCGTCAGCTTCGCCTGGCCGTTCCAGGTGACCATGGCCGAGGGCCCGCCTCCCGGGGTGCTCAGCCATGCCGACACCATCGGCCTGTGGGTCACGGATGTCTTCTTCGCCGACAAGATGCGCACCCTCTTCACCATGCTGTTCGGCGTCTCGGTCTTTCTGGTCGGGGGCGAGCGGTTCGATGAAGGCCGCGGCCGGCTGCTGCGCCGGCGCCTGCTGTGGCTGGGGCTGTTCGGCCTGATCCACGGCGCCGTCTTCTGGTACGGCGACATCCTGCTGCACTACGCCTATTGCGGCCTGCTGGTCATGCTGATGCGCTCATGGAGCGCGCGCCGGCTGCTGTGGGTCGGCGGCTCCATCACCCTGCTGTGGGGCCTGGTCGCCGCCGGCGCCTCCTGGGGCATGGCCAACCTGCCTCCGGAGATCGCGGCCCAGATGCAGGCCGCGATGCCGACGGCCGACGCCGCCGCCATCCAGACCGCGGTCGATCTCTACCGCGGCGGCTGGCCGGCGGGCCTGCTGGCCAATCTCGAGACCTGGGCGACCTTCCAGCTGATGGCCAGCCCCTTCCTGATCGTCGTCACCGTGCCCCTGATGCTGCTGGGGCTGGGCCTGTTCAAATCCGGCTATCTGTCCGGTCGGTCGCCGCTCTGGGTCTATCTTTTGATCCTGCTGGTCGGCGGGGCCAATCTGGGCGCCTTCGCCTGGTTCGGCTGGCAGGAGGCGATCGCCCCCGAGGGGACGGATCCGACCCACGGCCTGGCCGCCGCCGCGGGCGGCATGGCGCCCCTGATCACCCTGTTCTACGCCACCGTCCTGATCCTGATAAACCGGTTCGGACTGAGGGTTCTGACCGCCGTCTTCGCGCCGGTCGGGCGGATGGCCTTCACCAACTATCTGACCCAGACCCTGATCATGATGACCCTCTACTATGCGCCCTGGGGCCCGATGTGGTTCGGGACGCATGGCCCGGCCGAGATGTGGATGGTGGTGGTCGCGGTCTGGATCGCCCAGCTGATCTGGTCGCCGCTGTGGCTGTCGGCGTTCAGCATGGGGCCGCTGGAGTGGCTGTGGCGCTGCCTGACCTATGGCCGGATGGTGCCGATCCGCAAACCGGCCGCGGCGTCCGTCGCCCTCTGAGCGTTGCCCGGGGCCGGGTGATGGCTTAAGCGGCGCGACATGAGCACCGACACGCCGACCCGCCCCGAAGCCCGCAATCCCCGGGGGTTCGCCGACCGGCGAGGCGCCGACCTGATCGCCGAGCGCCGCCTCGTGGCGCGCGTGTCCGAGGTCTATGAGCGCTGGGGCTTCGAGCCGCTGGAGACGGGGGCGTTCGAATACGCCGACGCCCTGGGCAAATTCCTGCCCGACGCCGACCGCCCGAACGAGGGCGTCTTCGCCCTGCAGGACGACGACGACCAGTGGATGGCCCTGCGCTACGACCTGACCGCGCCCCTGGCCCGGTTCGCGGCCCAGGGCTGGGAGACCCTGCCCAAGCCGTTCCGCCGCTACGCCTTCGGTCCCGTCTGGCGCAATGAGAAGCCAGGCCCCGGCCGGTTCCGCGAATTCGTCCAGTGCGACGCCGACACCGTCGGCTCGGACCGGCCCGAGGCCGACGCCGAGATCATCGCCATGGCCTGCGAGGGTCTGAGCGCCGCCGGGCTGGGCGCGGACCAGGCCGTGGTCCGGGTGTCGAACCGCAAGCTGTTCGACGGCCTGTTCGACGCCGGCGGCGTCACCGATCCGCGCCAGCGCCTGACCGCCCTGCGCGCCATCGACAAATTCGACCGTCTGGGCTGGGAGGGCGTCTCGGCCCTGCTCGGCGAGGGGCGGCTGGACGAGTCGGGCGACTACACCAAGGGGGCCGATCTGCCGCTCGGCGTAGCCGCGACCATCGAGGCCTTCCTCGCCTCGGCGGGCGACGCGGCCCTGTCCCGCGCGGCGACGCTCGAGGCCGTGGCGCGCGCCGGCGGGCTCGGAGCCGCCGGCGAGGCCGCCCTCGAGGAGCTGGCGGCGATCGACCGGGCGCTGACCGCGATGAAGGTGGGCGAGGACTCGGTGCGCTTCGATCCGACCATCGTGCGCGGGCTGGAATACTACACCGGGGCCGTGTTCGAGGCCGAGTTGCTGCTGGACACGACCGACGACAAGGGTCGGGCCGTGCGCTTCGGCTCGATCGGCGGCGGCGGCCGCTATGACGATCTGGTCGCCCGCTTCACCGGCGAGCGCCTGCCCGCCACCGGCTTTTCGTTCGGCGTCTCGCGGCTGGCCTCGGCGCTGAAGGCGGCGGGCCGCGGCGCGGCGGAGTCGGTGCGCGGCCCGGTGGTGGTCATCGTCTTCTCCGACGCCGACATGCAGCACTATCTCGACGCGGTGTCCGAGCTGCGCAACGCCGGGATCGCGGCGGAACTCTACCTCGGCCGGGCGGGCATGAAGGCGCAGATGAAATACGCCGACCGCCGCGGCGCGCCCGCCGCCGTCATCCTCGGCGGGGACGAGATCGCGGCCGGCCAGGTGACCGTCAAGGACCTCGACGCGGGCCGGATTCTCGCCGCCGGCGTCAGCGACAACGAGGCGTGGAAATCGGAACGACCGGGGCAGAGGGTGGTCGCACGCGGCGACCTGGTCGCGACCGTCCGCGCCATCGTCGAGGGTGCGCACACAGCTTCGTGAGTTATCATCGATAACTTAGGAATTACTGTGAGTTCCGCGAGGCTTTCATTGACTTGAACGGCGAAATGTCGTCTTTCTGACGCACTCGGGAAGCGCAGCGTTTCGGCGCAGCAGCGGCTCGGAGGCGTTTCGGGGAGGAAACGTCCGCTCGTTAAAGAGCGAAAGAAAGCCCGCCGCGATGTATCCCCCGCGGCGGGCTTTTTTGCGCCTGGAGTTCTCCCTCCCCTTTGGGGAGGGAGGTCGCGCAGCGACCGGGTGGGAACGGCCGCAAGGCCGCCTCGGCTCTGCCGTCCCCACCCCGCCGCCGCTTCGCGCCGCCGACCCTCCCCCGGAGGGGGAGGGAGAAGCGCGCCAACGAAAAAGGGGCCGGAGCACCGCTCCGACCCCTCCTTCATTCAGCGCGTGAAACGCCCTACCAGATGCGGACCCGGTCTTCCGGGGCGAGGTAGTATTTCGAGCCCGGCTGGACGTCGAAGGCCTCGTACCAGGCGTCGATGTTGCGCACCGGACCGATGACGCGGAACTCGGCCGGGCTGTGCGGGTCGGTGGCGATCTGGTTGCGCAGGGCGTCGTCGCGCATCCGCGACTGCCAGACCTGGGCCCAGCCGTAGAAGAAGCGCTGGTCGCCGGTGGTGCCGTCGATCACCGGGGCCGGCTGGCCGTTCAGCGACAGGTGATAGGCTTCCAGGCCCACCGCGTTGCCGGCGGCGTCGCCGATGTTCTCGCCCATGGTCAGGCCGCCCTGGACCTTGAAGCCCGGGATCGGTTCGAACTGGTCGTACTGCTCGCCCAGACGCTTGGTCAGGCCGTCGAAATTGGCCCGGTCCTCCGCGGTCCACCAGCTGCGCAGGACGCCGTCGCCGTCCGACTTGGAGCCCTGGTCGTCGAAGCCGTGGCCGATCTCGTGGCCGATGACGCCGCCGATGCCGCCGTAGTTGACGGCCGGGTCCGCGTCGGGATCGAAGAACGGCGGCTGCAGGATGGCGGCCGGGAAGACGATCTCGTTGTTGGTCGAGTTGTAATAGGCGTTCACCGTCTGCGGGGTCATGCCCCATTCGGTCTTGTCGACCGGGTCGTTCAGGCGGTTCAGCTGGTAATTCCACTGGAAGAGGCCGGCGCGCTCGGCGTTGCCGAACAGGTCGTCGGGCCGGATTTCCAGCGCCGAATAGTCCCGCCACTTGTTCGGATAGCCGATCTTGACGGTGAATTTGTTCAGCTTGTCCTGGGCCTGGGCCTGGGTGTCGGGGCTCATCCATTCGTAGGTGCGGATGCGGTTGCCCAGGGCGACGCGCAGGTTGGCGACCAGCTCTTCCATCTTGGCCTTGGACTCGGCCGGGAAATATTCGGCCACATACTGGCGGCCGACGGCCTCGCCCAGCATGCCCTCGGCGAAGCTGATGCCGCGCTTGTCGCGGGGACGCTGCATCGGCTGACCATTGAGGTCGCGCGAGCGGAACTCCCACTGGGCGTCGGCGAAGCGGCGCGACAGGCGCGGCGCGGCGTCGTCGGCGGTGTGGAAGGCCTGCCAGGCCTGGACCGTGGCGATCGGCGTCTCGGCGTAGATGGCGGCGATCTTCGGCATGGCCGTGTCCTGACGGACGATCAGGCGCGGAACCTCGCCCACGCCGACGGCGGTATAATAGTCCTGCCACGGGAAGCCGGGGGCCTCCGACGCCAGCTGGGCGATGGAGTATTCGTTGTAGGTCTCGTCGCGATTGCGGTTCTGGATCGGGGTCCAGTGCGCCTCGGCGATACGGGTCTCGAAGGCCACGATGTCGGCGGCGGCCTGTTCGGCGTTCTCCCAGCCGATCATGCCCAGCATGCGGGCGACATAGGCTTGGTACAGGACCTTCTTCTCGGCCCAGCGCTGCTCCAGATAGTAGTCGCGGTTGGGCAGGCCGAGGCCCGACTGGCCGGTCGAGACCACATAGCGGGTCGGCGCCTTCTGGTCTGTGGTGATGCCGGTGCCGAAGATGGATCCGCCGATGCGGCCCTGGGTCCCGCCCATGTAGACGGCGGCCTTGTCGTGGGTGTCGGCGGCGCGGATGGCGGCCAGGTAGGGGGCCAGGGGCTGGGCGTCCAGCGCCTCGATCCGCGCCTCGTCCATGTACGAGCGATAGGCGTCGGCGATCTTCTGTTCGTCAGACGCGGCGATCAGGTCGGTGCGGGCGGTCAGGCCCTCGATCATCGCCTTGACGCGGTTGTCCGACAGTTCGCGCAGCAGGGCGAACGAGCCGTAGCTGGTGCGGTCCGACGGGATCTGCATCCGGTCGAGCGCCGCGCCGTTGGCGTAGCGCATGAAGCTGTCGCCCGGCGCCACCGAGGTGTCGCGGCCGGCGAGGTCAAAGCCCCAGGTCCCGTATTTCGGCGCTTCCGTGCCCTGGTAGCCCAGAACCGTCGCGCCTTCGGGCGGGGCCTGGAACAGTTCGAAGACGGTGCAGCTCTCGTCGATGCAGCCGTGCTCGTGGTCCTGGGCGGAGGCCACCGAGGCGGGAAGCAGCAGCGCGCCGAGCGCGGCGCCGATCAGCAGGTTCTTCATGGGGAAATCCTCGACTTCGCATCTCTGTGGACAGCGTCGGCCGGGACCCTACGCGCCGGTTCCGGCCTGTCGCCTGAATTTTTTGTCATGTGCGACGGAAAGCCGGACAGGCCGGCGTTTCAGCCTGTAGGCTGAACGTCATTGGGGGCTGGATGACGATTCACGGCGGCGGCGGCGAGTATCGCGATCTCGTGGTCTTCCTGGCCGCAGCGGGCGTCGTCGTGCCGCTGTTCAACCGTCTGAAAATCAGCCCCGTCCTCGGCTTTCTCGCCGCCGGAGTGCTGCTGGGGCCGCAGGGGTTGGCCCGGATGGCCGACACCGTGCCCTGGCTGGCCTGGCTGACGATCTCGGACGCCGGGCAGATCCGCTCCCTGTCCGAGCTCGGCGTCGCCTTCCTGATGTTCATGATCGGGCTGGAGCTGTCGTGGGAACGGCTCAAATCCATGCGCCGGCTGGTGTTCGGCCTGGGCCTCACCCAGGTGGCGCTGTGCACTGTCGGCCTCGGGGCCGTCTTCATGCTGATGGGCCAGCCGCTGGTTTCGGCGGCGGTGCTGGGCATGGGTCTGGCCCTGTCCTCGACCGCCGTGGTCATGCCGGTGATGGCCGAGCGCGGCCGCATCTCCACCACCGCCGGCCGCGCGACCTTCGCCATCCTTCTGGCCCAGGACCTGGCGGTGGCTCCGATCCTGATCACGGTCACGGTCATGGCCGCCATGGCCCAGGGCGCCATGCCCGGGGGCGAGTTCGATCCGTCGGTGCTGCGGCCCGCCCTGCTCACCCTGATCCCCGCCGCCATCGGCCTGGCCCTGCTGGTGGTGCTCGGCCGGCTGGTGCTGCGCCCGATGTTCAGCTCGGTCGCGCGGGCCAAGGCGAAGGGGCAGGGGCAGGAGATGTTCATCGCCGCCAGCCTGCTGGTCGTGGTCGGCGCCGGCCTGGCCGCCCAGGCCGCCGGCCTGTCGATGAGCCTCGGCGCGCTGATCGCCGGCCTGCTGCTGGCCGAGACCGAGTTCCGGCGCGAGGTCGAGGTGTCGATCGAACCGTTCAAGGGCCTGCTGCTGGGCGTCTTCTTCGTCGGCGTCGGCATCAGCCTGGACATCGACGCCGTGGCCGCGGATCCGGTCGGGGTCTTCGGTCTGGCGGCCCTGATGACCCTGTTCAAGGCCGGCCTGATCTACGGCGCCGCCCGGGCGTGGAAACTGAACAACCGCACCGCCATCGAGGCGGCCCTGGTGCTGGGCCCGGCCGGCGAGTTCGCCTTCGTCATCCTCGGCGCCGGTCTGGTCGAGGGCGTCGCCTCGCCCGACTTCACGCAGAAGGTGCTGCTGGCGGCGACGATCAGCATTTTCAGCATCCCCCTGATGGCCCTGATCGCATCGAAGCTGGTGCGTCGCGCCGAGGTCCGGCATCCCGACCTTCCGGCCGAGGCGATGGAGCCGACGGCGGCGGAGGGCCAGGTCCTGATCGTGGGCTTCGGCCGCGTCGGCCGGCTGGTCGGCGAAATCCTGCTGACGCACGAGCAGACCTTCCTCGCCATCGACGCCGACGCCTCGACCGTCGGCAAGGGCCGCGCCGAGGGCTCGAACGTCTTCTATGGCGACGCCGCCCGGGCCGAGATGCTGGCCCGGTGCGGTATCGACACAGCCAGGGCGGTGGTGGTGACCATGGACGCCCCGGCCAAGGTCGACGAGGTGGTCCGGGCCGTGCGGGCCATTCGCCCCGACGTGGTGCTGATCGCCCGGGCGCGGGACGACAAGCACGCCGTGCGCCTGTACCGGCTGGGCGTCACCGACGCCGTGCCCGAGACGACCGAGGCCAGCCTTCAGCTGGCCGAGAACACCCTGATCGACCTCGGCGTCCCCATGGGTCTGGTGCTGGCCTCGATCCACGAGCGTCGCGACCAGTTCCGCAAGGTGTTCCAGGAGGCCATGCCCGGGGGCGAAGGGCCGCGCCGGGCCCGCGCCCTGCGCTCCACGCTGCGGCGCTGAGACGCAGGCGACGGATGTCCCGCCCACGCCGCGTTAACCTCCAGCCTAACCGTCCCGTTAATCCGCTTACCCCAATTTGGTCATCGTTGCGTGATGAGTGCCCCACCTCGCCTTCCAGGCGTGTTCGCGCGCCGCGCGCGCCCCAATGACCCATCGCTTCGGCGTTCAGTTTTACCGGCGGATGTCAGCCGCCGCTTCGTGAGTAATCGTTTCATGCGAGATGTCGCCTCCCCCTCCCCCGTAGCCGACGTCGAGGGCGAAGCCCCCCGGCTGAACCGCCGCCAGGCCGCCAAGGTCCGCACGCGCCAGAAGGTGCTGGACGCCGCTCGCCTGCTGTTCGCCGAGCGCGGCTACGAGCCCGCCACCATCCGCGACATCGCCAAGGGCGCGGGGATGTCGACCGGCGCCGTCTTCGCCAACTTCCAGGACAAGGCCGAACTGTTCGAGGCCGTCCTGGCCGCCGACATGGTCAAGCTGGCCGATACGCTGAAGGCCGCCGCCGCCGCCGAGACCACCGTGCGGGGTCGTATTCTGGCCGCCCTGACCGCCGGCTACCACGCCTCTCTGGAGCAGTTGCCGCTGGTCCAGGCCGTCATCGCCCGCTCGTGGTTCCAGCCGGTTGCGTCCGAAATGCGCACCCGCGCCGCCATCCAGCCGCTGCTCTCGGTGGTCACCGACGCCCTGCAGGCCGGCGTGGGCGACCGCGAACTGCGTCAGGACGCCGACGTCCGCCTGCTCAGCGGGATGATCTACGAGGCCTTCCTGTCCAACTACCGCCGCGCGGCCTACGACGGCTGGACCATCCAGCAGCTGACGGACCAGATCGGCAAACAGGTCGATGTGATCCTCGCCGGCGCGCTCAGCCGCCAGTAGGCGTTCGTCTCCTCCCCATGAGCGTCGCGAATGGGGAGGTGGCGCGGCGCGGCTTCGCGCCGTGACGGAGGGGGCGACGCCGGCCGGGCCGGTGGATCGCTGATCCCCTCGCATCGAGTCGCCCCCTCCGTCTCGCCGGCTGCGCCGACGATCCACCTCCCCATCGGCTGCGCCGACAGGGAGGAGACAGGATCAGGCCGCGGCCTTCAGCTTTTCCAGCGCAGAACTGCCGGCTTGACCGGATTGGCGAACGGCCGACCCTCGGCGCGGCTGCGGATCCATTCGCGCTTCAGCTGCTGGTACCATTTGGCCTGCTTGTCGGCGTCGTCGATCCAGATCAGGGCCGGGTCGTAGCGCAGCCCCTCGTTCTGCAGGTTCACCATGCCGCCGTCCTGTTTCAGGAAGGCGACCACGCCGAGTCTCAGGAACGGCCTGGCGAGCGCGAACACCCAGTGGTCGGACCAGAAGATCTGGGTGATCCGCGTCCTCGTCTCGCTGACGGGCGTCAGGCAGGTCAGGGCCAGCACCTGTTTCGGCCCCACCTGGATATGCTCCCAGCGATAGCCCGGCAGGCGGAAGGTGATCTCGGTCGCCGGCGCCCCGCCGAGGATCCTGTAGGCCCGGCTGTTCGACGACGGCGCGTGCCGCACCATGGCGAAGCCCTGGTCGCGCGGCTCGAAGGCCTTGGCCTTTTCGTGCATCGAATGCTCGGATCGCCACCACCATTGCTGATGCACATAGGGGCCGTGGGCCGGATCCATCAGGCCGACGACGGCGTGGTCGATGTGGGCGTCGAAATCCATCCATTCGACCAGCTTCGCGCCGCCGCCGACGACGCCGGGGAACTGCGGCGGCTCATGGTCCGGTTCGGCCGGATTGCGCGGGTCCGAGGCGGCCCAGACGAACACCATCCCCTGGCTCTCGCGCACCGGATAGCTGCGCACCCGGATGCGGTCCGGCTCATAGGCCTGCGCCTCGACCAGCGAGGGAATGGCGGCGCAGACCCCGTCGGGCCGGAAGCGCCAGCCGTGATAGCAGCACTCGATCGTCTCGCCCTCGCCCGGCTTTTCGACCAGCCGCCCGGCCGACAGCGGCGCGGCGCGGTGCGGGCAGATGTCGCGCATGGCGTAGACCTGACCCGCCCGCGTCCGGCCGATCAGCACCGGTTCGCCCAGCAGCTCGTGGCGCTTCAGCGACGCCGGCGCCACGTCGCGCGACAGGGCGACGAAATACCAGGCGTCCTGCACAAAGCCCTGGCCGAAGGCGGTCGGCGGGGCCTTGGCCTCGGGCGATTTTGCGGAAACGGGGGCGCTGTCGGCTGGGTTCATGGGATCAGTTTAGCGGGCTGGATGCGCGAAGTCTTGACCGGCTGCATCCGTTCGCGCCCTCTACGGCGACTTAGGGACAGGGACGGGCGCATCGCCCGTGCATTCGGGGATCCGACCATGAAGACCATGACCGCCGCCGCGGCGCTTTCCGCCGCTCTCACCGGAGCGCTCGCCATCCTCGCCACCCCCGCCCTGGCGCAGGAGCATCAGCATGAACCCCAGGCTCAGAGCGCCCCCGCCGCCCACGGCCACGCCCACGCCGCCTTTGAGTCCGGCCGCTTTCACGTCCGCGTCGACGGGCCCGAGCACCCGGTCGGCGACGTCATCCTGATTCCCGGCCTGTCGTCCTCGCCTGAGGTCTGGGACGGTCTGACGGAAGACCTGAAGGGCCGGTACCGCGTCCACCGCGTCCACATCCAGGGCTTCGCCGGCGCGGCCGCCGAGGACAACGCCACGGGTCCCGTCTCGGCCCCCGTGGCCGAGGACCTGGCCCGCTACATCGCCGAACAGGGGCTGAACAAGCCGGCCGTCATCGGCCATTCGATGGGCGGGACCATCGGCATGATGCTGGCCGCCCGTCATCCCGACAGCGTCGGCAAGCTGATGGTGGTCGACATGGTGCCGTTCATGGGCGCCATGTTCGGCGCGCCGGGCGCCACGGCGGAAAGCGTCGCCCCCATGGCCGACCAGATCTACACGGCCATGACCGCAGGCCCCGAGGAAGGCTACCGCCAGCAGGCCGCCGCCTCCGTCACCGGCATGATCAACACTGAGTCCTTGCGCGCCGGTCCGCTGGAAGACACGGCGAAAAGCGACCGGGCCGTCTCGGCGTCGGCCTTCCGGGAGCTCATCGTCACCGATCTTCGGCCCGAACTGCCGCGGATCACGGCCCCGACCACGGTCGTGTATGTGAAGTTCAACGACCCGCGCATGACCGACATGATGGTCGACGGCATCTACCAGGCCTCCTACGCGACCCTGCCCTCGGCAAAGCTCAAGCGCATCGACGACAGCGCCCACTTCATCATGCTGGACCAGCCCGCCGTATTCGCCGCCGAGGTGAACGCGTTTTTAGAATAGGCGGTCAAAGCGTCATGGTTTCGGCGGAAACGACCCTCACAGTCCTGTGATCGGTACGGGGGCGTTTCCGTTGACGGCCTGATCGGCTAGGACCGGTCAGGGTCAGATGAGGTTTTCATGGCGGGTTCCGGCTTCAGCTTCGGACGCGGCGGCGACGCCGGCGGTCCCCGGCCCGCGCGCACGCCGGTGCAGAGGCTGGTCTATTGGGCCGCGGTCCTGGCCGTCTGGGGCCTGATCTTCCTGGTGGTCTTCTTCGCGGTGTTCGCCCGCGACCTGCCCGACACCGCGACCCTGTACAATGTCGATCGCCAGCCCTCGATCACCTATCTGGACCGCAACGGGGCCCTGATCGCCGTGCGCGGCACCCAGCAGGCCCCGCCGGCGGACCTCGCCGCCCTGCCGGACTATGTCCCCGCCGCCTTCATCGCCATCGAGGACCGGCGCTTCTACCACCACCCCGGCTTCGACCCCGTCGGCATGACCCGCGCCATGGCCGCCAACATGCGCGCCGGGCGGGTGGTCCAGGGCGGCTCGACCCTGACCCAGCAGCTGGCCAAGAACCTGTTCCTCAGCCCGGACCAGAACATCAAGCGCAAGGTCCAGGAGCTGATGCTGGCCGTCTGGCTGGAGATGAAATTCTCCAAGGAAGAGATCCTCGCCCTCTATCTGAACCGCGTCTATTTCGGCGCCGGCGCCTATGGCATCGAGGCCGCGTCGCAACGCTATTTCGACAAGGGCGCCAAGGACCTGACCGTCGGCGAGGCCGCGCTGCTGGCCGGCCTGCTCAAGGCCCCCTCCCGCTATTCGCCGGTGTCCGAAAGCGAACGGGCCGGGGTCCGCGCCACCGTGGTGCTGAACGAAATGGTCGACGCCGGCGTCATCACCCCGGAACAGCGCGCCGAGGCCGCGGCCTCGCCCGTGCGGGTGTCGCGCACCCTGTCGAGTCAGCATGCGCAGTATTTCATCGACTGGCTGGACAAGCAGATCCGCGAGCTGGTCGGCGAACCGACCGAGGACATGGTGGTCGAGACCACCCTGGACCTGACCCTGCAGACCCAGGCCGAGCGGGCGGTGCATCGCATCCTCGTGCGCGACAGGTCCAAGGGCGTGCAGCAGGCGGCCCTGGTCGCGCTCGACGGCGACGGCCGGGTGCGGGCCATGATCGGCGGGGCCTCCTATGCCGACAGCCAGTTCAACCGCGCCGTCGACGCCCGCCGCCAGGCCGGCTCGGCCTTCAAGCCCTTCGTCTATCTGACCGCGCTGGAAAGCGGCTACACGCCCGAAACGCGGGTCAATGACGCGCCGATCCGCATCGGCAACTGGTCGCCGCGCAACTATTCGGGGACCTTCGCCGGCGAGATGAGCCTGGCCAACGCCGTGGCCCAGTCGACCAACACGGTCGCCGCCGGTCTCGCCGACCAGATCGGCCGCGACAACGTCGCCCGCACCGCCCGCCGCCTCGGCATCACCAGCCGCATCGGCCTCGAGCCCGCCATGGCCCTGGGCGCCGTCGAGGTCTCGCCGATGGAGATGGCCCAGGCCTTCGACGCCTTCGCCAACGGCGGCAAGCGCGTCCGCGCCTATGGCATCAGCCGCATCCGCACGCCGCAGGGGCGGGTGATCTACCAGCGCTCGGCCCGGGCCGACGGCGCGGTGCAGGCGATCTCCAACCCCTTCCTCTACTACCAGAACCAGATGCTGCGCGGCGTCATGACCTCGGGCACGGGCCGCTCGGCGGCCATCGCCGGCCGCGACGTGGCGGGCAAGACCGGCACCACCTCGGACTACAAGGACGCCTGGTTCGTCGGCTACACCGGCGGCTTCGTCACCGCCGTCTGGGTCGGCAAGGACGACAATACGGCCATGCGCGGCGTCACCGGCGGCTCGTCCCCGGCGGCCATCTGGCGCGGCTTCATGGAGGCGGCCCTGCCGCGCCTGAACGCCCCGGCCATACCCAACGGCCCGGCCATGCCCGAAGGCTGGCAGGCGCCCGTCAGTCCCGTCGAAAACCTGCTGGGCGAGATCGGCGACCTGTTCGGCGACAGCCCGCCGGCCGACGAGTCCGTCCCGCCCGAGGACCAGCCGACGCTCGAGCCGCGGCGCCCGGAGCCCGGTCCGCCCGTCGTCCGTCCGACCGCGCCCCAGCCCCAGCGCGATGTCCCGGACCAGCGCCCCGAGCCGGTCGCGCAACCCGAGAAGAAGGCCGACCCGCTGTTCTTCTGAAGCCTTTCCGACCGGGACAATCCGGGCTGGATAACCGGGACATCGCTACCGGGACAAGGGCGACAAGTGATACATCCGGGACAAAGGCCGACCGCTGTTCCCCTGGCGTATGTGGTCTCCTCCCCATTCGCTCCGCTCATGGGGAGGAGCGGTCAGCGCCCCACCGCGTGCAGCGCCGGCCCGTTGTCGCGCAGCCATTTGCGGAACGGGCGATGGTCGCCGACCAGCCGCTGCACCACCGACCAATAGGCCGGGCTATGGTCGGCGTGGACCAGATGGGCCACCTCGTGGGCGGCCAGATAGTCGATGACCGCCGGCGGGGCCATGACCACGCGCCAGCTGTAGCGGATGCTGCGATTGTGCGGGCTGCACGAGCCCCAGCGCGATTTGGGATCGGCGATCGACATCTTCACCGGCCGCTGGCCCAGGGTGCGCAGATGCACGTCGGTGCGGGTCTGCAGCGTGTCCCGCGCCACCCGTTTGAACAGGTTCTCGACCCGCCGGGCGTAGGCCTCGCCCTCGCCGCCCGAGACGATCACCGGGCCGTCCGCGTCCTCGGTCAGCCGGGCCGCCCCGGCGCCGCCCGTGGCGACCAGCCGCGTCGGCTGACCGAACAGGTCGATGACCGCTCCCGGCGCCAGCGGCGTCCCGTGCGGCCGCTCGGCCAGACGATCGCGCATCCAGGACGCCTTGGTGCGGGCGAAGGCGACGACGTCGGCCAGCTTGCGCTCCGAGGGCGCGATCAGCACCGCCTCTCCCGCGCGCGCGTCGATGCGGATCGAAAGCCGCCGGGCGCGCGGATTGACCGACAGCCGCGCGGCGACGCCGAGGCGGTCAGGTCCTTCAGGCGGCAGCCGCTGCCCGTTCCGGTACTGCACTGATGGCCTCGTGTCTGGCGATGAAATCGCGCACCGCCGGATAGATATCGTCGCGGAACCGGCGTCCGTTGAACACGCCATAATGACCGACGTCGGGATGGACATACAGGGTGCGCAGATCGTCCGGCAGGGCGCTGCACACGGTATGCGCCGCCTGGGTCTGGCCCACGCCCGAGATGTCGTCCTTGGCGCCCTCGACCGTCATCAGCCCGATGTCGGTGATCTTCGTCAGATCGACCTTGCGTCCCCGGTGCTCCAGCAGGCCGCGGGGCAGCAGGTGCTGCTGGAAGACGATGTCGATGGTCTGGAGATAGAATTCCTCTGTCAGGTCCAGCACCGACAGATATTCATTGTAGAATTCCTCGTGCTTCTCGACCCCGTCGCCATCGCCGTCGACCAGGTCCTGGAAATACTCGCGGTGGGCGTCGCGATGGCGTTCCTCGTTCATCGACATGAAGCTGTAGAGCTGGACAAAGCCTGGATAGACCCGCCGTCCAAAGCCCGGATAGGGCCAGGGGGCGGTGTGGATCATGTTCGATTTGAACCAGGTGAAGGGTTTGTCCTCCGCCAGCTGGTTGGTCACCGTCGGCGACAGGCGCGCGTCGATCGGCGAGCCCATGAAGGTCATCGAGGCCGGACGATTGGGATCCTCGTCCTCGGCCATCAGGGCGCAGGCGGCCAGCACCGGCGGACCCGGCTGGCAGACGCCGACGACGTGGGCGCGCGGCCCGATCACGGCCAGCATGGTGCGGACGTGGTCGATATAGTCGAAGAAGTCGAACCGCCCCTCCAGCATCGGCACCTGGCGGGCGTTGGTCCAGTCGGTGACATAGACGTCGTGGTCCTGCAGGAAGCCCTCGACCGTGCCGCGCAGCAGGGTGGCGTAGTGGCCCGACAAGGGCGCCACGATCAGCACCGCCGGCGCCGCGGCCGGCTTGCCGGCCCGCTTCACGTCGCCGATATGGCGCGCGAACCGCACCAGCCGGCACCAGGGCGAGGACCAGACGACCTGTTCGGTGGTCCGCACGGTCCGGTCGCCGACGGTGATGGTCTCAAGCCCCCAGGCGGGCTTGCCGTAACGGCGCGTCACACTCTCGAACAGCCCGGCCGAGGCGAAGGCCGTACGGGCGATCGCGGTGTCCGACGCCGGATTGAACGGAGAACTCCAGAACTGGCGGGCCATATGGGCCCCGAACCGGAAGGGTGTCGCCGAATGATAGGCGAGCTCGTGAAGCGAATAGAGCATGGAATCCTTGAAGCGGCCCCCGCCGTTACGCGGCAGAGCACCATAGAACGCACCGCACTGCAAAAAGATTATCAGGGCCATGCTTTCTCCCTCCCCCTCGCGGGGAGGGTGGCCGCGAAGCAGACGGGTGGGGAACCGCCGCACGGTCTGGCGCTGCCCTGTCGTACCCCACCCTGTCGTCGCTTCGCGCCGACATCCCTCCCCATGAAGGGGAGGGAGAGCGTTCGCTACCCCCGCGCCATGGCCCGTTCGATCACCTCAGCGGCCCGTTGCGGCCCCAGATCGTGGGCCAGGGCGCTGCGGAACTTGCCGTCCGGCCCCATCAGATAGACGGTCAGCGAGTGGTTCATGGTGTAGCCCTCGCCCTCTCCGACCTTCTGATAGTAGGCGCGGTAGACGTCCGCCGCCGCCTTCACCTGGTCCGCCGAGCCCGTCAGGCCGATGACGCCCTGCGGGAAGCCGTCGGATGACAGATAGTCCTTCAGCGCCTGCGGCGTGTCCCGCTCGGGATCGATGGAGATGAAGACGATCTGCAGGTCCTTCGCCCTGTCGCCCAGCTGCCGCTTCGTCGCCTCCAGCGCCGTCAGGGTGGTGGGGCAATAGTCGGGGCAATAGGTGAAGCCGAAGAAGACCAGCGACCACTTGCCGTCCAGCATCGTCTGGTCGACCGCCTGACCGTCCTGGTCGACCAGCTGGAACGGCCCGCCCACGGAGGGCTGGCCGGTCGAGCTGTCGATCGGCGGGATCGCGCCTTCGCGCTGGTTGACCACCACGATGGTCGAGACGGCGATGGCGACCGCCAGGGCGATGGCGGCCCCGGCGAACAGCAGGATGGAACGGCGCGGCATCACGGCCCCCCTTGAAAACGCGCACCGCGCGCGCGACCGGTCTATAGAAGACCGGTGAGCCTGTCCCAAGACCCTCTCTTGCCGCAGTCGGCGTCGCGATTCGCGCCGGACGATCCCGGCCGTTTTTCCGGATGGCGCAACATGCCGCGCCGCAGCCGGGGCCTCAGCCTGCGCACCCTCGTCATCCTGCGCTGGATGGCCATCGCGGGCCAGACCCTCACCGTGGCCATCGCCACCCTCTATTTCCATTTCGACCTGCCGCTGTGGGGCTGTCTGGCCGTGATCGCGGCCAGCGTGGCGATGAACCTGAACGCCACCGCCCGGCTGAAGCGCGTCGACGGCTCCCTGCCCGACGGGCGGATGACGGCGGCGCATCTGGGCTTCGACATCCTGCAGCTGTCGATCCTGCTGGCCCTGACCGGCGGCCTGCAGAACCCGTTCTGCCTGCTGCTGGTGGCGCCCGTGACCGTGGCCGCCGCCTCATTGCCGGGCCGTCAGGCGGCCTTCATGGGCTTTCTGGTGCTGGTCGCCACCACCACCCTGTTCTTCTTCTCCATGCCCCTGCCGTGGCAGGCCGGCACCGAGCTGAACCTGCCGCCGCTGTATCGCTTCGGCATCGGTCTGGCCCTGTTCACCGGCGTCATCTTCACCTCGGCCTATGCTTGGCGGGTCGCCGCCGACGCCGAGAAGCTGGAGCTGGCCCTCGCCACCACCCAGGACGTGCTGCAGCGGGAGCAGCGGCTGGCGGCCCTCGGCGGGCTGGCGGCCGCCGCCGCGCACGAGCTGGGCACGCCCCTGGCCACCATCCAGGTCGTGGCCCGCGAGCTGCTGCGCGCCTCGGCCAAGGGGGGCGCCGCCGCCGAGGACGCCGCCCTGATCCTGCAGCAGGCCGAACGCTGCCGCGACATCCTCAAACGCCTGTCGCAGCAGCCGGAGGAGGGCGATTCCGCCTTCGCCGAGGTCGGCCTCAAGGCCCTGCTGGAAGAAGTCATCGAGCCCCACCGCGGCTTCGATCTGGACTTCCAGGTCGAGGTCCGCACCGCCTCGGGCGAACCCGCCCCCCGCGTCCGCCGCCTGCCCGAGGTCGTCCACGGCCTGTCGACCCTGGTCGAGAACGCCGCTGATTTCGCCCATTCCCGGGTCCGGGTCCGCGCCATGGTCGACGCCGGCTTCATCGAGATTGAGGTGGTCGACGACGGCCCCGGCTTCCCCGCCGACATCCTGCCGCGTCTGGGCGAGCCCTATGTGACCAGCCGGCCCCAGGGCAAGGCGCGCCGCGCCCTGGCCGCCCAGATCGCCGCCTCGGTCGCCGCCGCCACCCCGGGCCGCAAGGCGAAAAAGGGCGCCCCGGCCCCCGAGCCCGAGGCCATCGCCCCCAGCCAGGGCGGCATGGGTCTGGGCTTCTTCATCGCCCGCACCCTGCTGGAGCGCACGGGGGGCAAGGTCTTCGTCGGCGCCGGCGAGGGCGGCAAGGGCCAGCCCAGGGGCGCCCGCGTCGCCGTGCGCTGGCCCCGGCCCGCGCTCGAGATTCCGTCGTGATGTCGCACCCCCGCAGCCGAACCTTGACCGCAGCCGTACTGTTACTGACTTGAGCCTCCAGGAGACCCAGATGCCCGACGCCGAAGACCGGATCGCCGCCCTCGCCGACAAGACCCTGCTGGTGCTCGATGACGACAACGCCTTGCGCACCCGTCTGGGCCGCGCGCTCGAGAGCCGGGGCTTCGTCGTCACCCTCGCGGCCTCCCTGGCCGAGGCCCATGAAGCCCTGAAGACCTCGGTCCCCGCCTTCGCCGTGCTGGACATGCGGCTCGAGGACGGCAACGGCCTCAAGATCGTCGAGGCCATCCGCGAGCGGCGCGAGGACGCCCGCATCGTCATGCTGACCGGCTACGGCGCCATCGCCACCGCCGTGGCGGCGGTCAAGGCCGGCGCCGTCGACTATCTGCAGAAGCCCGCCGACGCCGACGACGTGGTCAAGGCCCTGCTCTCGACCGGCGAGGCGCCCGAGCCGCCCGAAAATCCGATGAGCGCCGACCGGGTCCGCTGGGAGCATATCCAGCGCGTCTACGAACTGTGCGACCACAACGTCTCGGAAACGGCGCGGAGGCTGGGGATGCACAGGCGGACCCTGCAGCGGATACTGGCGAAGCGGGCGCCGCGGTAGACAGCAAAACACCGTGCATCCCCGCGAAGGCGGGGACCCAGGCTTTAGCCTCGCCACCGGCGCTTGAACGAGCGTCGGTTAGCCCAACCGCTCTGTCTGCCGCTCAAACCTGGGTCCCCGCCTTCGCGGGGATGCACGGTTTGGGGTGGGTCAGATCTCCTGATTATACGCCCCGACCTCGGGATATTTCGCCAGCCGCGGCTTCACCTCGTCGTGGAACAGCGCCCGCATGTCGTCGGCCGAGCGCATGCTTTCGACCACCACCACCAGCTCCGGCTTGTTCGAGGAGGCCCGGACCAGCACCCATGAGCCGTCCTCGAGGTGCACCCGCACGCCGTTGACGGTGATGGCCTCGACGATCCTGCGGCCCAGGATCGAGCCGCCGGCGTCGGCCAGGGCCTGATACTCGGCCACGATCCGCTCCAGCACCTCGTACTTCAGCTCGTCGTCGCAATGGGGGCTCATCGTCAGCGAGGTCCAGGCGTCGGGCAGGGCGGCCTTCAGCTCGCTGAGTTTCTTCCCGGGATTGCGGTCCAGCATGGCCAGCACCGCGCCCGCCGCGACGATGCCGTCGTCATAGCCATGGCCCAGCGGCGCATTGAAGAAGAAGTGCCCCGACTTCTCGAACCCGGCCAGGGCGCCCAGCTCGGCGGTCTTGCGCTTGATGTAGCTGTGGCCCGTCTTCCAGTAGACGGTGGTCGCGCCATTGGCCTTCAGCACCTCATCGGTCTTGTACAGGCCGGTCGATTTCACATCGACGACGAAGGTGGCGTTCGGATACAGGGCCGACAGGTCGCGGCCCAGCATCAGGCCGATCTTGTCGGCGAAGATCTCCTCGCCCGTGTCGTCCACCACGCCGCAGCGGTCGCCGTCGCCGTCGAAGCCCAGGGCCAGGTCGGCCCCCGTCTCGCGCACCCTGGCCGCCATCTGCATCAGCATGGCGTGGTCTTCCGGGTTCGGATTGTATTTGGGGAAGGTGTAGTCCAGCTCGGTGTCCATCTCGATCACCTCGGCCCCCATCCGGCGCAGGGCCTCGGGGGCGAAGGCGCCGGCCGTGCCGTTGCCGCAGGCGGCCACGACCTTGATCGGCCGGGTCAGCTTCACCTTGGAGACGATGTCGGCCAGATAGGCCTCGCGGAAGCCCTCGATCCGGGTCAGCGACCCGCCCTTGCGACCCACGCCCTCGCCGTTCAGCACGATGTCCTTCAGCCGGCCGATCTCGTCGGGGCCGAAGGTCAGCGGCGGCTGGGCTCCCATCTTCACCCCGGTCCAGCCGTTTTCGTTGTGGCTGGCGGTGACCATGGCGACGCACGGCGCGTCCAGCTCGAACTGGGCGAAATAGGCCGTCGGCGACAGGGCCAGGCCGATATCCAGCACCTCCATCCCGCCTTCCAGCAGGCCGAGGATCAGCGCCTGTTTCACCGACAGGGAATAGGAGCGGTAGTCGTGGCCGACGACGATGCGCGGAGTCTGGCCGATCTCGTGGACATAGGTCGCCAGGCCGAGGCCCAGCGCCTGGATGCCCAGGAGATTGATCTCCTTCTCAAGGATCCAGCGCGCGTCGTATTCGCGGAAGCCCGTCGGCTTCACCAGGGGCACGGTCTCATAGTCGGCCGTGTTGGGGCGAAGGTCCTGGCGGGGCTTGATCATGATCGGGTCCTGTTCGGAAGCGGGCCCGGTATAGCAGGCGGTCCCGGGGCCACAACAACGCCCGCCCCGGTTCTTGGCTGCAACGGGGCCTTCGCCGCCGGGCGTCGGCTTGACCCACGCCGCCGCCGGTCCTACGCCCGGAGTCCCGTTCGGAGACCTGAATGCCCCGCCTGATCCTGCTGCGCCATGGCCAAAGCCAGTGGAACCTCGAGAACCGTTTCACCGGCTGGGTCGACGTCGACCTGACGGCCGAGGGCGAGGCCCAGGCGCGGCGCGGCGGCGAACTGATCGCCCGGGCCGGTTTCACGCCGGACGTCATCTTCACCTCGGTGCTGAAGCGCGCGAAGCGGACCGGCGCCCTGGCGATGGATTCCGCCGGGCTCAAGGACATCCCCGTGATCGAGGACTGGCGCCTGAACGAGCGCCACTACGGCGGCCTGACCGGGCTCGACAAGGCCGAGACGGCGGCCCTGCACGGCGACGCCCAGGTGAAGATCTGGCGCCGCAGCTACGACATTCCGCCCCCGCCCCTGACGCCCGGCGGCGAATGGGATTTCGCCGGCGATCCGCGCTACGCCGGCCAGGCCATCCCCGACACCGAAAGTCTCAAGACCACGCTGGACCGCGTCCTGCCCTATTGGGAGGCCGAGATCGCGCCGCGGCTGAAGGCCGGTCAGGACGTGCTGATCGCCGCCCACGGCAACTCCTTGCGGGCCATCGTCAAACACCTGTTCGCCGTGCCGGACGACCGGATCGTCGGCGTCGAGATTCCGACCGGCAATCCGCTCGAAATCGACCTCGACCCCGATCTGAAGCCGGTCGCCGCCCGTTATCTGGACGCGGAGCGGGCGACGGACCTGCCGGACATCCCCGCATGACCACCGCGCGGCAGGCCTCGGACGACATCCGCTTCATGGCCCGGGCCATCGAGCTGGCCCGGGCGCGCATGGGCGAGACCTGGCCCAATCCGTCGGTCGGCTGCGTCATTGTCAGGGACGGCGAGGTGGTCGCCGAGGCCGCGACCGCGCCCGGCGGCCGGCCTCACGCCGAGGAACAGGCCGCCCCCGCCGCCGGCGACAAGGCCCGCGGCGCCACCGCCTATGTCACCATGGAGCCCTGCGGCGCCCGGTCGTCGGGCCGTAAATCCTGTTCCCACTTCCTGATGGACGCCGGCGTCAGCCGCGTCGTCGTCGCCGCCGTCGATCCCTCGCCCTTCGCGGCGGGCCGCGGCGTCGAAAGGCTGCGCAAGGCGGGGCTCGAGGTCGAGACCGGCCTGCTGGCCCGGGAGGCGGCGGTTCTCTACGAGGGCTATCTGCACCGGGTCGAGACCGGCCGTCCCATGGTCCGCGTCAGCGAGGACGGCGCGGGCTTCGACGCCCGCTTCGCCGCCTCGGCCAAGGCCGATCTGACGACGGAGCTTCAACGCCTCGGCGAGGCCGGTTATACAAGGGTCTGGGTCGGGCCCGGCGAACTGGCCGACGCCCTTCAGGCCCAGGGTCTTTTGACGGCCTGACAGCGAGGCTGCGGGCCGGAAATCCAGTGAGCGGCGGGACAAGGCTCCGCCGGTAACCATTTCAATCTTCCTTAAGCGCCGCCGTGCCAGAACGGGACCATGTCGCCCGCCCCCACCGCCTCTTCCCGCGCCAAACGGCGTCTCGACCAGACTGAACTGGACGCCATCTGCGCCCGGCACGATCGCCTGTGGCAAGCGAAGCCGGGTGGCGCCCGGGCCGTCCTCGCCTGGATGGACCTCTCCGGCCTCAGCCTCGCCGGCCGCAACCTGGCCGATGCGGACTTCGCCGCCGCCTCCCTGCACGGGACCGACCTGACCGGGGCGAAGCTCGACAACGCCACCTTCTTCGGCGCCGACATGCAGGACTGCATCCTGATCGACGCCAGCATGCGCAGGGCCGATCTTCGCGGCGCCTGCCTGCGGGGCGCGAACCTCAGCGGCGCGGATCTGTTCGAGGCCGATCTGCGCGAGGGCACGATCGCCGCCGCCGACGCCAAGCTGGGCTTCCGCGTGGTCGAGGCCAAGTCGCGTCAGGACACCCAGGCCCAGGGGGCCTGCCTGGCCGGAGCCAATCTGGAGCGCTCCAAACTGACCGGGATCGTCGCGGTGGCGGCGGACTTTTCCGACGCCATCATGAAGGACTGCAAGCTGGTCCGGGCCAATCTGAAACAGGCCAGCTTCCGCGGGGCGGATCTGGCCGGCGCCGATCTGTCGGGCGCCGACCTCTCGGGCGCGGACATGCGCGACGCGGTCCTGGTCGGGGTCAAGATGGCCATGTGGCGGACCGACGGGGCCAATATGGCCGGCTGTCTCACCGACGACCGCTCATCCGGCGCGCCCGTCGGCAAGATGCCCGCCGCCGAGATGCTGGCCGAACACGCCCAGTGGTGCGAGACGGGCGGCGTCCAGGGCCGGCCCTCGGTGTTCGACGGCGTTGACCTGCGGGCCCTGCGCTCCATCCACGGCTATAACCTGACCGCCCTGTCGGCCAAGGGCGCGGTCTTCTACGGTCTCGACATGGAGGGCGTTCAGCTTCAGGGCGCCCATCTTGAGGACGCGGACCTGCGCTCGGTCAATCTGAAGGGCGCGGACCTGCGCGGTGCGCGGCTGGGCCGGGCGCGGCTGAACGGGTCCGATCTGCGCGGCGCCAAGCTGGGGCCGCTCCTGATCGCCGCCGACCGGCTGCTGCCCGCCGACCTGACCGGGGCCTGCCTGCGCGGCGCGGACCTGTCCGGCGCCGATCTCAGCCGCGCGGTCCTGACCGGCGCCGATCTCAGCCGGGCCATGCTGCACGGCGCGACCATGACCCAGACCGACCTGACCGACGCCACGGTCCACGGCGCGCGCGGCATGCCCGAGCCGGCGCCCGTTTCCCGGATCTGAGGCACAAAAAAGGGCGGCGCGAACGCCGCCCTTTCGGCAAGTCTCCGGGTGGCTTACGCGGCTTTGGACTTCTTGCCTTCGATCAGCCGCTGGCCGGTGTTGATCTCGATCTGGCGGGGCTTGAGAGCTTCCGGCAGTTCGCGGGCCAGTTCGATCGACAGCAGGCCGTCGGCCAGGTCGGCGCCCTTGACCACCACATAGTCGGCCAGCTGGAACCGGCGCTCGAAGTCGCGCTCGGCCAGGCCGCGATGCAGATAGGTGCGTCCGGCGGCGTCGTCATTGGCCGTCTTGCGGCCGGTGACGGTCAGCAGGTTCTCCTTGACCTCGAGGGTCAGTTCGTCGGGCTTGAAGCCGGCGACCGCCACCTCGATGCGATAGGCGTTCTCGCCCGTCGTCTCGATATTGTAGGGCGGCCAGCCGTTTTCCTGACTGGTGCGCGCGGCGCTTTCCAGCAGGCCGGCCAGACGGTCGAAGCCGACGGCGGAACGGTACAGCGGGGTGAAATCATAGGTACGCATGGGTCATCCTCCTGAGGAACAGCAAGGTTGAACCGCCCCAGCGATTTGGAGCCCGGGACGGCGGTGGGAGTTCAGCCCCGGCGGTCCGAATATCGGCCCCGCCCGGTCTGGAGGCCCCGGAACCGGCGGCCTCGATCAGGATGTGGGAAGCTTCCGTTCGGCGTCAAGACCGCGCCAATCTGTCGCCATCGGATCCCGAGGCTTGCTCCCGTGCGCGGAGGCCGTAGGGTTCGCCCGCACATTTGTGGAGCCACCCATGCGCCTGCTCGCCCTCGCCGTGACCACCGCCCTCGCCCTGCCGTCGATCGCCGCGGCCCAGGCCCTGCCGGCGCTTCCGGCCCTGAACGAGACGGCGGCCCAGCGCACCGTCCGCCGCGCCGCCATGACGCCCCCGGTCCTGCAGGAGGACGCCGCCCTCCAGGCCGCCGTCGGCTCGGACGCCCGCCCCGCCGCCGACATCGCCCGCGACGTCCACCGCCATCCGTTCGAGACCCTGACCTTCTGGGGCCTGACGCCCGGGTCGACCGTGGTCGAGATCGAGCCGGGCCGCGCCGGCTGGTGGCGCAACATCCTGGAGCCCTACGCCCAGGCCACGGGCGGGACCTATGTCGCCGTCAACCGCCCGACCGAGAGCATGGGCGTGCCGGACGGGACGGCCGATCTGGTCGTCGTCGCCCGGGCCCTGCACAACTGGCACCGCGCCGGCCGCACCGCCCCCTATATGGCCGCCTTCTTCAAGGCGCTGAAACCGGGCGGCGTCCTGGCGATCGAACAGCACCGCGGCGCCGAGGGGCTGAACGCCGACGACACCGCCCCCACCGGCTATGTCTCCGAAAGCTACGTCATCCACGCCGCCCAGGCCGCCGGCTTCGTACTCGAGGCCCGCAGCGAGCTGAACGCCAATCCCCGGGACGACCACGACCATCCCTATGGCGTCTGGACCCTGCCCCCCGTCCGCACCAGCGCGCCGCGCGAAGGCAATGCGAACGATCGCCCCACGCCCCTGACCGAGGCCGAGCGCGCCGAATACGACGCTATCGGCGAAAGCGACCGCATGACCCTGCGATTCCGCAAGCCGGCCTGACCGCGCCCATGCCGGGAACCATTTTGACGGGGTCGGGGAACACGGTTAAGGCCTGCGGGCCGGGGCGGCGTCTGATCGGACAGGGCCGCTCTGCGGGGAGCGTGCATGGCTGAATCCGTTGAACGCCGTCGAGGATCGTTGTCACGCCGCGGCCTGCTGTCCGGCGTCGCGGTCCTCGCCGTCGCCGGTCTCGCCGCCTGCGGCCGCGAGGAAAAGACCGCCGAACCCCCGCCGACGCCCGACGGCCCGCCCAAGGGCTCGCTGGAATGGGCCGTCGCCGGCCCCTGGCGCGCCCAGGACAAGGCTCGCGACGCCGCCCGCCATCCGATGGAGACGCTGCGCTTCTTCGGCCTCCAGCCGCGCATGACGGTGGTCGAATTCTGGCCCGGCAGCGGCTGGTACACCGAGATTCTGGCCCCGTACCTCGCCGAGGGCGCCGGCAAATACGTCGCCGCCGGCTTCCAGACCGGCCCCGGCGCCGATCCGTCCCAGGTCGCCCTGATGGCCGCCTTCCAGCAGCGGTTCACGACCGACAAGCGCCTGTACGGCGAGATCGAGCTCAGCGCCTTCGGCCCGACCTCGGGCCCCGTCACCGCCCCGGGCACGGCCGACATGGTCCTGTTCATGCGCAACATCCACGCCTGGATGGCCGCCGGCATCGCCGAAAAGGCCTTCGCCGACGCCTGGGCCGCCCTGCGTCCCGGCGGAGTCCTCGGCGTCGAACAGCACCGCCTGGGGCCCGAGGAGGATCAGGACCCCGCCGCGGCGAACGGTTACGTCCAGGAGGCCTTCGTCAGACAACTGGCGGCCGAAGCGGGCTTCGCCTTCGTCGCCGCCTCGGAAATCAACGCGAATGAAAGGGATACCAAGGATCATCCGTTCGGGGTCGAGACCCTGCCGCCGATGTCGCTGACCGCCCCGCGCGGTTCGCCGCCGAACCCGGCCTTCGACCGGTCGAAGTATGACCGCATCGGAGAGAGTGACCGCATGACCTTGAGATTCAGGAAGCCAGAGTGAACCGAGCCGTCGCCTATGCCGCCAACGCGCCCCTGATGGGGGTTCCGGGCGCCTCCGCGCCTCCGGGCGGAACGGGCGAGTGGTTCCGCGGAGCCGGCGGCCTGCGCCTGCGCGCCGCCTTCTGGACCCCGTCGGCCCTGGTCGCGAAGAAGCCGCGCGGCACGGTGATCCTCAGCCCCGGCCGCACCGAACCGATCGAGAAATATTTCGAGGTCATCGGCAATTTCCTCGCCCGCGGCTGGTGCGTCCTGGCCCATGACTGGCGCGGCCAGGGCCTGTCGGCCCGGCTGCTGCCTGACCGGCTCAAGGGCCACGCCCGCGCGGTCGAGGAATTCCTCGACGACTACGCCCGCCTGCTGGACGCCTGGGAGGGCCGCGCGCCCAAGCCCTGGGTCATGGTCGGCCACTCGATGGGCGGCGTCTTCAACCTGATGACCCTGCAGGGCGGCGAGAGCCGCGTCTCGGGCGCGATCCTGACCAGCCCCATGCTGCGCATCAAGACGGGCAAGCGGTCGATGTGGTCGGTCAAGCTGGCGGTGCGCTGGAACCTGCGTCACGGCAAGGCGGGCGACTATGTGCTGGACGACGCCGACGATCCCTTCGACCACACCTTCGAAAAGGACGCCCTGACGTCCGACGAGAGCCGCTACGAACAGTGGCGGCAACAGCTGTACGCCTGCCCGCACCTGGCCGTCGGCGGCCCGACCTGGGGCTGGCTGGCCGTGGGGCTGGACGCCGGCGAACGCGCGCTCAAGCCCCGGGCCCTGAAGGCGGTCCAGATTCCGGTCGCCATCGTTCAGGCGGGCGAGGACGACCGCGTCTGGAAACAGACCAACAAATGGGCCGCCAAACGCCTGGGCCGCGGCCGCTATGTCGAGATCCCGGGGGCCAAACACGAGGTCATCATGGAGACCGACGACCTGCGCGCCGTCTTCCTCGAGGAGTTCGACGCCATGGCCGCCTATGTCTCCCCGGTCGAGGACCTGTCGCCGTTGCCGGTGAAGGAGCCGGTCCCGGAGCCGATCGAAGCGGCCTGAGTCCTACAGCGCCGCCCGCCTCAGCGTGACCAGCGCCTGCTCCCGGATTCCCACGTCGCCGACCGCCAGAATCTGTCCGCTCCCGTCCGGCGTTTCGCCGCGCCAGTTGCTGACCGCGCCGCCCGCCGCCTCGATGACCGGAACCAGGGCCGACCAGTCCCAGACCTTCAGGGCGCTCTCGGCGACCAGGTCGATCCGCCCCGCGGCCAGCATGGCGTAGGCGTAGGCGTCGCAGCCCAGCCGGGCCAGACGGGCGGCGGCCCTGACCTGGGTCCAGGCGCCCAGTTCCGGCCCGGTGAACAGGTCGGGGTCGGTGGTGGCGATCAGGGCGTCGTTGAGCCGGGGGCAGGGCCGCACGGCCAGCGCCGTCTCCGTCCCGCCGCGCAGCAGCCGCGCGCCCGACGGTCCGCCGAGGAAGATTTCATCCAGATAGGGCTGGCCGATCACCCCGACCGTGGGGCGGCCTTCAACCCTCAGGGCGATCAGATTGGTCCACAGCGGCAGGCCGGCCATGAAGGCGCGGGTGCCGTCGATGGGGTCGAGGATCCAGACGTGGTCGGCGTCCGGCCGGTCCTCGCCATATTCCTCGCCAATGACGCCGTGGTCGGGATAGCGGGCGGCGATCAGCCGGCGCAGGGCGGCCTCGGCCTCCTGGTCGGCCTGGGTGACCGGGTCGAAGGCGCCCGGCCCGCCCTTGTCGGACTGCGCATAGTCGCCCCGGAAATAGGGCAGGGACACGCGCGCGGCCTCGCGGGCCAGTTCGGCGGCGAACAGTTCAAACTCGGTCATGGCAGTGGCGAGTGGCGAGTGGCGAGTGGCGAGTCAAGGCAGACCCGTCATCGCCCCGCAATCACACCGCCACCACAGGCCGCCCTCGCCACTCGTCACTCGCCACTCCCTACGCCGCGTCGGCCTCGACGTGCAGCGACTTGGCCAGATCCAGCAGGCGCCGGCGCGGCTTCTCGTCCAGCTGATAATAGGCCTGGATCAGGTCGAGCGTTTCCTTGCGGGAAAACATCTCGCCGCCCTGGTTGGCGACCTCGCGGCGCTCGATGGCTTCTTCCAGACCGTCGTAGAAATAGCTGACGGGCGATTCCAGCGCCTCGGCCAGCTGCCACAGGCGGGCGGCCGAGATGCGGTTGGCGCCGCACTCGTATTTCTGGATCTGCTGGAAGCGGATGCCGACCTGGTTGGCCAGCTGTTGTTGCGTCAGGCCCAGCAGGCGCCGGCGGCGGCGCAGGCGGCGTCCCAGGTGCAGGTCAATGTCGGTGGCCATGGCCCCTATTCCCCGTGTTGCAGGCTGTCCCGAAGCGGGACGGCTCGCCCCTCACGCGGCAAGCACCATGCCGCGCTCGCGTGACGGGGGAGTATCGGTGAGCGACGTTCTGTGACCTGCATCGCAACCGTTACGGTTCACGTGCATTACCGCGAAAGAGCATTGGGCTTTAAAGGGAGACACCACATGGGCTTGGGAATTATTGGCTGGATCGTCATCGGCATCGTCGCCGGCTGGCTGGCTGAAAAAGTTATGGGCCGCAGCCACGGCCTGGTGACCAACCTGATCGTCGGCGTGATCGGCGCCCTGCTGGGCGGTTTCATCGCCAGCAACCTGCTGGGGATCGCCGTCGGCGGCTTCAACCTGATCACGCTGCTGGTCGCCTTCCTCGGCGCCTGCCTGCTGTTGTTCCTGGTGGGTCTGGTCAAGCGTCGCGGCTAAACGCTTCGCCTGTCTGAACGGACGAAGGGCGGCTCCATCCGGAGCCGCCCTTTTTTCATGCCGCGATCAAAGGATCAGGCGCCGGGTTTGTCCGGCGCCGCGGCTTCGTCGGAGTCCGGGGCAGGGGCCACCGGCGTGGGCTCGGTCGCGCCGGGCTCGGTCGGCATGCTGCCTTCCGTCGGCGCGGTCGGCTCGACCGGAGCGGCGTCGTCGGAAGCCGGAGTCGCTTCATCCTCGATCGCCGCGGCGGCCGAGAACTGGGCGCTGGACCAGCCCACGGCGACGCCGGCGCCGTCCTGGCGCACGCCGCCGGAGACCGGAATGCCGCGAAGTTCGCCGTCGGCGTCGCGCACGGTCAGCTCCTGACCGGCTTCGGTGTTGCGGGCGCCTTCAAGCCTGCCCAGCACGACTCCGTCCGAACCCTTGACGTCGGACCCGGGCTGCAGGGTCAGGTTCTGCGGTTCGGCCGCGGGCGGGGTCGCCGTGGCGGGAGCCGGTTGCGTCGCCGGAGCCGGCGGCGTTTGCGTGGCGGCGTCCTGGGCGAACGCGGGAGCGGTCATGAACAGCAAGCCGGCGACGCCAGTGAGGAGTGCGGTCTTTCGCATGATTTCAGCCTTATCCAAGCGAGCGGGGAGGGCTCGCACCGATTGGCTAACACGACCGGTGTCGGATTGTTTCGGCCGCCCCGAAATGACCTTGGGCCCGCCCGGATTGGCCGATTCCCGCTCCCGCGGCGCCACAAGCGTGGCGCGGGTTCAGTCTCCGGCGGGCTTCAGGGCCTCGATCACGACCCCCTCGGTCAGCAGCTGGGGCAGGATGCGCGGCCCGGCGGACCCCGGCGAATACAGCAGATACAGCGGCACGCCCGACCGGCCGTGGCGCTGCAGTTCAGTGGTGATGGCGTCGTCGCGCCGGGTCCAGTCGCCGACCAGATAGACGGCGTCAGCCCGCTCCAGGGCCGCCGCCACGGCGGGCGAGGTCAGGGAGGTCCGCTCGTTGATCTTGCAGGTCACGCACCAGTCGGCGGTGAAGTTGACCAGCACCGGCCGCCCCTCGGCCAGCGCCGCCTCGACGGCGGCGGGCGACCATGTGGCGGCTCGCGGCCCGGCCGGGGAATCGCCTGGCTCGGTGACGGGGATTTCCGCGGGCAGGACGGCCGCGAGCCAGCCCGCGCCCAGGGCCAGAACAAGGGCGACGACGCCCGTCGCCAGATGCAGCACGCCGCGCCGACCGGCCGCGCGCTCGGCCTGGGCCCCGCCGGCCAGCCACAGTCCGAGCGCCAGCAGCACGCTGGCTGCGAACAGCAGGGCCAGGGCGTCGGCCCCCGTCTGGCGGCTGAACACCCAGGCCAGCCACAGGGCCGTCGCATACAGGGGGAAGGCCAGCAGCCCCTTCAGCCGGTCCATCCACGGCCCGGGCCGCGGCAGGCGGCTCAACAGGCCCGGCGCCAGGCTGAGAGCCAGATAGGGCAGGGCCAGCCCCAGCCCCAGCCCCAGGAAGACCAGCAGGGCCATCGGCCACGGCATCACCAGCGCCGCCCCGAGGGCGAAGGCCATGAAGGGGGCGGTGCACGGGGCCGCCACCACGACCGCCAGCACGCCCGTGAAGAATGCGCCGAGCCCGCCGGGCAGACGCGCCAGCGGTCCCGATCCGGCGCCCTGCAGCCCGGCGCCGACGTGGAAGACGCCCGACAGGTTCAGGGCCACGGCCAGCATCAGCAGGGCCAGCCCCGCCGTCACCGGCGGCGACTGCAGCTGGAAGCCCCAGCCCACGGCCTCGCCCGCCGCGCGCAGGGCCAGCAGTCCGCCCGCCAGCAGCAGGAACGTGGTCAGCACCCCCGCCAGAAAGGCCAGGCCGTCGCGCCGGGCGTGGCGCGCGTCATGCGCCGAGGCCGCCAGCGCCGCCGCCTTCATCGCCAGTATGGGGAAGACGCAGGGCATCAGGTTCAGGATCAATCCGCCCAGAATCGCGAACAGCACGGCCTGGACGAAGATCGCCGGACCGGTCCCTGCCGCAGACCCGGCCGCTGCGTCGCCATCAGGGGCGGCCTCCAGATCGCCCGACCCGGAGGTTCCGGCCAGCGCCGCCCCGGGTTCGGCGGTGATCTCGAAGGCGCCCTGGGCCGTGGCCAGCACGCCCGCGACCGGACCCGACAGGCCGTCCGCCCGCGTCGCCCCGCCCGGCTGCAGCCGCAGCGTCAGCCCCCGCGGGCCCCAGGCGCCGGCCTGGGCGGCCGGATGGTCGATCACCCCGCCCTCGAAGGGGAAGAAATAGCTCGGTCCAGGATCGCGCCCGGCCAGCGGCCCGCCGGCGGCGCTGAGCATCAGGGCCCCGTTGTCCATCACGATGCGCGCCTCGATCCCCGCCGGCCGCGGCGCCGTCTCCAGCACGCGCGTGATCGCGGCGCCGTGGCGCGCGTCCAGCGGCGCGGCGCCCTCGCGCACCGGCAGGTCCAGGCGCAGGGTCAGTTCGTCCGGCACGCACATCTCGGCGCTGCAGACGAGGAACAGCGCCTTGACGGTCAGGGGCAGCACCGTCCCCGGGCGCGCCGTGGCGGGGATCTCGACCGGAACCGGCAGCCAGACCTCGCCGGAATAGCCGTAGTTCATCAGGCCCGACAGCCGCTGGCGTTGCGGCAGAGGCCAGACGATCTCCCCCGGCCTGACGCCTTGCGGGGCGGTCCAGGTCAGGGTCGTGGCCCCGCCGGAGTCGCCGGGGTTGCGCCAGTAGGTGTGCCATCCCGGCTGGATGGTCTGTTTCACCGCGATCACGGCCGTCGATCCCGGCGCGGCCCAGGCCGACATCGGGACCAGTTCTGCCTCGATCCGCTCGGTCCGCTGCGGCCCGGCCATGGCCGCGGGCTGCGCCATGGCCGCGCCGGCGAACGCCCACAGCAGGGCGGCGATCAGGATTCGGGAAAACAGGGACACGCGGGCTCCACGAGGCGTCGGCGCGACCTTAGCCGCCCCGACCCCGTCGCGTCACCAGCGGCGCGTCGCCTCAGCGCCGCGGAACGGCGTCGATCAGCACTTCGGTGCGGCGGCGCATCGGTTCGCGCACCCCGCCGGGGGTTTCGGCGCCGGTATCGCCGGCCGCGTCGACGTCGAACACGGGCGCCGGCCAGCCGGCCGCCGTCAGCGCCTCGGCCACCGCCTGGGCCCGGCGCTCCGACAGGTCCTGGTTCGCGGCGGCGCCGCCCCGCGCATCGGACAGACCCAGCACCTGCACCTTGCGGATGTCGCAGCCCTGCAGCTGCGCCGCCGTCATGCCGATGGCCTGGCGCGCCGACTCCGTCAGCCGCGCCTCGCTGTCGGCGAAATAGACCTCGAACCGCTTTTCGACGCAGGCCGACGGCTCCGCCACCAGATCGCTGCGGTTCTTGAACCCCGTCATGCTGCAGCCCGCCACAGCCACCGCCGCCAGACCCAGCCCCAGAATTGCTCGCTTCATCCTCACCCCTCCATCAACCCGTGAAAAGGGCGGCCCGCCAGTCGACGAACCGCCCTGATATTCAGTCGAAAAGCCTGCGCCTAGTAGCGACGCTGGCCATTCTCCCAATAGCATTCGTCCTGACGGCCATCGTAGCAATAGTAGTAGCGGTTCTGGCTGTCGCGGTAGCGTTGCTGGTTGGCGCGGTCCTGCTGCGAGCCGCGAATGGCGCCCGCCGCGCCGCCGACGACGGCGCCGATGGCCGCGCCGGTTCCGGCGTTGCCGCTGCCGACGTTGTTGCCGATGATGGCGCCGGCGACCGCGCCGAGGCCGGCGCCGATCGCGCCCTGACGAACCGTCCCATTGGTGCCGCCGTAGCCGTCGCTTGCACAGGCGCTGGCCAGCAGGCCGGTAGCCGCGATCGCGATGATTGCCTTGTTCATGGGTATGTCCTTCATCCCTTGGGTTCGCCCCTGCGGTGAGAACGCTGGATAAGCGTTGCGGTTCCACCTCTATAATGCGGGGCGGGCCTGTGTCAGGTCCGGACGGCGCCCCGTCAGACGCGGGCGCCGATGCTTCATGGGTAGAGACGGGGGTCTTGTATGCGTTTTTCTGAACCGGTCCGCATGGCGGATGATGGAGAGCACAGCCCGGTGTGGGCGCGCTCCAAACGCCGTTCGGGCAATCCGCTGGTAGGGATCATCGTGACCCTTCTGGCCTTGTTTGGCGTGCTGACGGCCGTGCTGGGCGTCAAGGAGCGTTCGCTGGCTGAGGGCGGAGCCGTCATGGACGGCTGGATCGCCAAGGGCGTCGCCACCGTGAAGGGCAAGGCGCCCGAGGCCGCCGACCAGGCTGCTGACGCGACGGTCGCCGCCGCCGAAAAAGCCGGTGACGCAGCCCAGGCCGGTGCGGCCGCCGCTTCGGACTCGTTGAAGAAGCAATAGCTGCGCTTGAGGCCGGAGGCGCCGGAACATCGCCTCGGCCGGGGCGTTCGGGCGGCATGACAGACGCCTTGAACACGACCGTTGATCCGACGGCCGCGCCGAATGGCGCGGCCGTCGAACCGCGCGCGCTGACGACCCATGTCGCCCTGGGGCGGATCATCTTGCTGGTCAATCCGCAGGCGGGCGGCGTGGGTCCGAACGCGGCGCAGGAGGCCGAGGCGATCCTGGCTGACTATGGCTGCGAAGCATCCGTGGTCGCTCTGGACTCCGGCGGCTTCGACGGCCAGATCCAGGCCGCTCTCGACGCCCGGCCCGATGTTCTGTTCGTTCTGGCGGGAGACGGCACCGCGGGCACGATCGCCTCGCGCGCGGGACCCGACGGGCCCCTGATCGCGCCGCTGCCGGGCGGCACCATGAATATGCTGCCCAAGGCGCTGTACGGCACCGCCGACTGGAAGGCCGCCCTCCGGCTCGCGCTCGAGCACGGCGCGCCGCAGTGCGTCGCCGGGGGCGAGGTTTCAGACGGCCAGACCTCGCGGGTCTTCTATTGCGCCGCCATCCTCGGCTCGCCCGCCCTGTGGGCCCCGGCGCGCGAGGCTGTACGGGATGGCCATCTGAAGCTGGCTTGGATGTATGGGCGCCGCGCCCTGCGCCGCGCCTTTTCGGGCAAGATGCGCTTCTCGCTGGACGGGAAGGCGGACCGCAAGGCCGAAGCGCTGGTGCTGATCAGCCCCCTCATCTCGAAAGCCATGGATGAGAACACGGGCCTGGAGGCCGCCGCCATGAATCCTTCCGACGCCGCCCAGGCCTTCCGGCTGGCTGCGCACGCTGTGTTCAGCGATTGGCGGCAGGACCCCGCCGTGACCACCAAGGCGATCCAGCGCGCCACCGTCCACGCCCGTTCGCGCATCCCGGCCGTGATCGATGGCGAACCGATCCTGCTGTCCCATGAGGCCAGGGTGAAATTCATCCGAAACGCCTTCCAGGCCCTGGCCCCCGCGCCGTCCGCGTCCGGGGACGCGGTCTAGTGGGGCGGATTCTCCAGTTCTCGGACATCCACTTCGGTTGTGAACACCAGCATGCGTGCGCCGCCGCGCTGGAGTATGCGCACGCCAATGCGCCCGACCTGGTCCTGATCACCGGCGACATCACCCAACAGGGGTTTCCGGAGGAGTTCGAGGCGGCGGGCCGATGGATCAACCAGATGCCGGATCCGCGCTTCGTCATCGTCGGCAATCACGACGTTCCCTACTGGAGCCTGTTCGCGCGGCTGTTCGCGCCCTGGAAGGCGTTCGAAAAGGCCACCGGCCACCCGGCTCACGACCACCAGTTCCTCAGCCCCACGGTCATGGTGCGCGGCGTCGTCACCGCGCGCGGCTGGCAGGCCCGGCCCAACTGGTCCAAGGGCGTCATCGACCTGATGCAGACCCGCAAGGCCGCCGAGGCCCTGCGCCAGGCCCCGGTCGGCGCCCTGCGCATCCTCGCCTGCCACCATCCTCTGGTCGAGATGATCGGCACGCCGATGACCGGCGAGGTCAAGCGCGGGGAGGCGGCCGCGCTGATCTTCGCCGAGGCCGGCGTGGACATCATCGCCACCGGTCACGTCCACGTGCCCTTCGCCCTGCCCATCGGCCTGGGCGACCACTGCTCCTATGCGATCGGTTGCGGGACCCTGTCGCACCGCGAACGCGGGGCGCCGCCCAGCTTCAACCAGATCGAATGGGACGCCCACAACATCACGGTGACCGCCATCGCCTGGGACGGCGAGGGGTTCAATCCCAGCCGGACCTGGACGCTGCCCCGTCGCCAGGACACCCGCATGACCGCCACCGCGCCCGATCCGAATGTGGCGGGTGAAAAGGAAAAGGCCGCGGTCTGAGCGACCGCGGCCTCGTCCGTATGGTTCGGTTTGAGCCGGTCTAGATCCGGCGTCCCCTGCCCGTGACGAAATGCACGATCAGCAGGATGATGAAGACGACGAACAGCACATAGGCGATGTTCATCGAAAGCCCGGCGACGCCTCCGGCGCCGAGGGCGCCGGCGACCAGCGCCAGAACGAGAAAGATGAGAGCCCAACGAAGCATCAGCGGTTCCTTCCAGAGCGATGGATCAAGGAGCGACAACCCCGCCGCGCCCGCCTGACCAACGTTCCGGAACCGGAGCCGTTCCGCTTACCCGCGGCGCCGTCCGTGGGGCTTCTCGGTGAAGGCGGCCGCGACCATGGTGGCCAGGGCCGGATTCCGGAGGAAGATCCAGCCGCCGGCCAGAGCCGCCACGGTCCCGAGGATGGGGCGCTGGCGGAACAGGCTGTAGGCGCGCTGGCCCAGCCCGACCGGCTCGTCATCGTCCAGGTCGTCCTCGGCTTCGCTGCGGACCACGAACATCGTCGCCACCCCGACAGCGATCAGGCCGAACAGCAGGAAGGTGATCGCCGCCGCCGCCAGAGGCACGACGACCAGCTGCAGGGCGAAGAAGATCGTCGCTCCCAGCGCCAGGACAGCCACAAGGGCGGCCCCCGCCGCGGCCGCAGCCGCGACGGCTTTCTTGACCAGACCCCTGGCCAGTCCTGCGCCGAACATCAGCGGCGACGGCCCGCGAGCAGCAGACCCAGCACAACGCCGACGCCGAGCGCGATGGCGGTCGACTGGACGGGACGCTCCTGCACCCGCTCGGTGATGTAGCGTTGGGCTTCGTCGAAGCGCTCCTGCGCCTCGTCATAGTATTCCTGACCGCGGACGCGGGCGGTGTCGTAATAGCCGCGGGCGCGGTCACGCATGACCTCGGACTGTTCGCGCAGCCGGGCTTCGGCCTCCGCGGCCTTGGCGCGCACGCGGGTTTCGGCCTCGGCGGCTTTCTCGCGCAGGCGCGCCTTTTCCTCGGCGCCCAGCACCTTCAGGTCGTCCTTCAGGGTATTGAGGTCGTTCTTTACGGCAGTTCGTGCCGCCTTGGTCGTGGCCATGATGCGCGCTCCGGTGTTCAAGCTTGGCTGTTAAATATAGAATTCATAGCGGAAACGCCACCGCGCGGCGCCGGTTCCGCATCGCACCATTTCCGACGGGTGGCGAAGCGCCGCATCCGGGCATAGACAGACACCATGACCGACTGGCTGTTCTCACCCGCCCCGACCCCCTCCCTGCCGATCCACGGGAGTCCGCAACGCTTCCCCGTCCGGCGCATCCTGTGCGTGGGTCAGAACTACGCCGCCCACGCCCGCGAGATGGGCCATGACCGCGCGGAGCCCTTCTTCTTCACCAAGCCCGCCGACGCCGTGGTCGTCGATGGGGCCGATCCGGTCTTTCCCCTGGCCACCGCGAACCTGCACCACGAGGTCGAGCTGGTCTGCGCCGTCGGCGTCGGCGGGACGATCGCCGGCTGGGCCGTCGGCTGCGACCTGACCCGGCGCGACCTCCAGGCCGCCGCCAAGGACAAGGGCCGTCCGTGGGACGCGGCCAAGGGCTTCGACCAGTCCGCTCCCTGCGGTCCGATCACCCCAGGCCCCCTGCCGGATCCGGCGGCCCTCATCGCCCTGTCGGTGAACGGCGAGGTCCGCCAGTCGGGCCGGCTGGACGACATGGTCTGGAACCCCGATGAAATCCTCGCCAAGGCGCGCACCCTCTGGGACGTGCGGCCCGGCGATCTGATCTTCACCGGCACGCCGGAAGGCGTCGGCCCGCTGCAGCCCGGCGACCGGGTCGAGGCCTCCATCGGCGGTCTCGAGCCGCTCGTCTTCACGGTGAAGCCGCGATGATCCTGCACGGCTACTGGCGCTCGGGCGCCGCATATCGCGTCCGTATCGCGCTGAATCTGAAGGGCGTGAGCTACGACCAGCAGGGCGTCGACCTGCGCACCGGAGCCCAGGGTTCCGACGTCTTCGTCGCCCTCAACCCGCAGGGCATGGTGCCCGCGCTCGAGGTGGACGGCGCCGTCCTGACCCAGAGCCCCGCCATTCTCGAATGGCTGGAGGAGACCCATCCGCAACCGCCGCTGCTTCCCGCGGATCCGGTCGAGCGTGCGCAGGTCCGCGCCATGGCTGCGGTAATCGGCTGCGACATCCATCCGCTCAACAACCTGCGCGTCGGCAAGGCCCTGCGCGAAACCTTCGGCGCGGATCAGGCGGCCGTCGACGCCTGGGCCGCCCGCTGGATCGTTCCCGGTTTCACCGCCCTCGAAGCGCTGGTCGCGCGGCAGGGCGCGGGCTGGTGTTTCGGCGACGCCCCGACCCTGGCCGACTGCTATCTGATCCCGCAGATCTATTCCGCCCGGCGCTTCAATGTCGCCCTGGACGCCTTCCCGCGCCTGCTGGCCATCGACGAGGCGGCGAAACAGCATCCCGCCTTCGCCGCCGCCCATCCGGACGTCCAGCCCGACGCCGACTAGGCCAGGAACCGCTCTACCGCCGCCAGGAACCGCCGCGGCTGGTCGATCATCACCATATGTTCGGCCCCTTCGATCCGCTCGAAGGTCGCGGGCCGGCGCAGGCGCGAATAGGCCCCGCGGAACAGGCTGTCGGCCCGGGCGCGCGGCGAATTCTGGTCGGCGCTCCAGCCATAGACCACCGTCACGGGCGCTGTGATGTCGGGCAGGCGGCGGCGCAGATCGACCGTCATCACCTCGTACAGCGACTGGGCCAGCACCCGGCGGTCGCCGCCCTGCCAGCCCATGGAGCCGAACACCGCGTCCGTCGCCCCGCCCAGGTCCAGGCCCATGGACCGTCCCCGGGTCCGCAGCGCCTCGTCGCCCAGGAACTGGATCGCCTGATAGGCCAGCTGGGCGATCGGCTCGACGTCGCCGACCGTCGCCGCCGGGCTGATCAGGGCGGCGAAGAAGGGCGAGGAGTCCACCGCCATGACGCGCCCCACACGCGCGCCGGCGTCGGCCGCGACCCGGATGCCGACCTGGCCGCCCATCGAGTGGCCGATGATGGCGGGCCGATCGAGTCCTTGCTCGGTGATATAGCGGCGCACCTCATTGGCCACGCCGGGCATGACCGAACCGTCGGCGTTGCCCTGGGCCGCCAGATCGCCGAAACCGCGCACCGAGACCAGATGCAGCCGCCGTCGGCCTTCAAGCTGGGCCGCCAGCCCGCGCCACACCTCGGCCGTCGAGGCCAGGCCGGGGATCAGGACGATGTCGGGGCCCCGCCCGCGCGTCGTCACGGTGACGCGGCCCGAGCGGAAGGGGGTCTGCGCCCACGCGCCCGACCCCGCGCTCCAGAGCGCCGCGCCGGCGGCCAGCCCCTTCAGAATGTTTCGCCTTTGTTCCATGCCGTCTTTGAGTCTAGCTTGCCGGGGCAAACGCGAGGGAGGTCACAATGAGCCAGCCGTCCGACGAGATCGTCTTCTACACCAACCCCATGTCGCGCGGGCGTATCGCGCGCTGGATGCTGGAGGAGGTCGGCCGCCCCTACCGCACCGTGGTGCTGGATTACGGCACGACGATGAAGGCCCCCGAGTATCTGGCCATCAATCCGATGGGCAAGGTGCCGGCCATCACCCATCGCGGCGTGACCGTCACCGAATGCGCGGCCGTCTGCGCCTATCTGGCGGACGCCTTTCCCGAAGCCGGTCTGGCTCCGTCACTCGACGACCCGAAACGCGGCCCCTATCTGCGCTGGATGTTCTTCGGCGCGGGACCGCTGGAGGCGGCGGTGACGGCCCGGTCGCTGAACCTTCTGGCCCCGGCCGACAAGGCCGCCATGGCCGGCTACGGCAGTTTCGACCAGGTGGTCGACGCGCTCGAATACGCCGTGACCAGCAGCGGCGGGCCCTGGCTTCTGGGCGACCGGTTCAGCGCGCTGGACGTCTATCTGGGCAGCCAGATCGGCTGGGGCCTGCAGTTCAAATCCATCCCCGAGCGGGACGCCTTCAAGGCCTACGCGGGTCGGCTGTTCCAGCGTGAGGCGGCCGTCCGGGCGCGCGGGATCGATGACGCCCTGATCGCGGCGGCCCATGCGGAGGGTTGAGGAGACCTAGCCCTGGGCGGGTCGCAGGCCGGCCGACGTCGGGGCGGCGGGAGCCGCCAGGGCCGCGCGCTGGACCTGCGGGCGGCGTTCGCCGCCGGCGGCGCGGATGCGGTCGATGCGGGCCTTTTCGGCCTTGAAAGCGGTCAGGTCGGCCCCGGCGAGGATGGTGCCCTCGGTGGTGCGCACGCCGGCGGGATTGATCCGCTGGCCGCCGCGCCAGAGTTCATAGTGCAGGTGCGGCCCGGTCGAGGCGCCGGTCGAGCCGACATAGGCGACGATCTGGCCCTGACGGACGCGCTGGCCGGCGCGGACGCCCGAGGCGTAGCGCGACAGGTGACCGTAGCCGCTGTCCAGGCCGTTGGCGTGGCGGATGCGAAGCCAGTTGCCATAGCCGCCCCAGCGGCGCGCCTCGACGACGACGCCGTCGGCGGGCGCCACCACCGGCGTGCCCATGCCCGCGGCGAAGTCGATGCCCTGGTGCATCTTGCGATAGCCGGCGATCGGGTGACGGCGGAAGCCGAACGAGGACGAGACCCGGAAGCCCCGCTCCAGCGGCGTGCGCATGAAGGCCGAACGGGTGTTCTTGCCCGTGGCGTCGAAATACTGCGGCTCCTTCGCCCCGGCGGGCTGGAAGCGGTAGAAGGCCACGCCCTTCAGTTCGGCGTAGAGCAGACCGTCGGTGCCGATGGTGCGACCGTTTTCCGTGACGGTGCGGCCGAACACATAGGTGAATTCGTCGTTCGACCGGATGTCCCGATCCATGTCGAACTTGTGCGAGAACAGGCGGCCGGCGGCGCGGGCGACGTCGGCCGGGGCGCCTTCGCGCCGCGCCGTGCGCGACAGCGAGCCCTCGACCTTGCCGGTCAGGACCACGGTCTCGTGCGTGACCTTCTCTTCCAGGGCGCGCAGGCGCAGGGCGCCGTCGAAGCTGCGCGAGACGGTCAACTGGGTCGCGGGGCCCGTGCGCATGGTCAGGCCGATCAGGCGGGCGTCGCCCCGGCCGCCGCGCGGTTTGGAGATGGCGGTTTCGAAGCGCTGGCCGACCCGCATCGCGGTGACGTCCATGGCGTTTGAAAGGGTGGCGGCGACGGCGGAGGCTTCTTCCGGCGCGATGCCGGTGCGGCGCACGGCCTGCTCGAAGGTCTCGCCGCGGCGAATCTGGACCGGAATGGCTTCCGGGGTGGTCAGGCCGGCCGGGGTCCCGGCGGCGGCGAACGCCTGATCGGCGAGAGCGGAAATTTGAATCTGCGTGAGAGGCGGAGCCTCTTGCGCTTTCGCGGGTTGGTATACGCGTCCGGCAAGGAGCGCCACCGAGATCGCGGCCACCGCCGTGAGGGCGTGAGGCGCGATGCGCATCGGTTGGCGACGTGGATCGAACTGAGCCATCGGTCCCCGAAAAACGACGACGCCGTTCGGCGCCAAGCCACTGGAAGCAAGCTTCGCGCCGGAACAGCCCCCGCCGCGAAGACAGGCCCTATAGCCCGTCCGTCCCAACATGGGAAGAAGGTTCGTTACAGACCGTTAACCGGAGCCGTTCGCGCCGGTAAAGCTTGCGTGAGCCGAGAGAATATCGTGCGACTTGAACAGTGTATTCGCGATGGTGCGAACAGGAGTCGGCTCTGACGTGTGTGATCCATCCCGGCCCGACTCTGGTTGCATTCAAAGTGGCCGATGCGCCACTCAACCGTGCTTCGACAGACACGCTTATAGTATTCGACCGTTTCCACGCTTTGTTCAGCGGGCTTCCCGCAAGGCGTCCCGTCCGGCTATGAGCGGCTCATGAGCGCCGACGCTTCGCCCGCCCCCGTTCCCCGGCGTCCTCGCGGCCGCCCCGTGCTGATTGTCGCGGGCGCCGTGCTGGGCGTTCTGCTGATCCTTGTCGCCATGCTGTGGCTCAATCGCCGCGCCGCCACGCGCCAGGTTCTGATCGGCTGGCTGGAGCAGCAGGGCGTGGACGCCGATATGCAGATCGAACGGCTGGAGATGGACAGCCTCGTCGCCAGCGTCCGCATCGGCGATCCCGCCAACCCCGATGTGACCATCGAACGGGTCGAGGTCGACTATGGCCTCGCCGCCCCCTGGTCGAAGGGGGGGCTTGGCGTCACCCCGACGCGAATCCGTCTGGTCCGCCCGGTGGTCCGCGCCAGCGTGCGCGGCGGCAAGCTGACCTTCGGCTCGCTGGACCCGCTGGTCGAACGCTTCACCGGCCAGCCGCCCCGGCCCGACAGTCGCAGCCCCCTCGTCATCGTCGAAAGCGCCCGGGTGCGACTCGACACCGACTACGGCCCGACCAACATCCTCGGCGACGCGCGGATCGACAACGGCAAGCTGATGCGGCTGACCGCCCGCATGCCCGCCGCCGCCTTCAAGAGCGGGGATATCGAGGCGCGCGGCCTGCAGGCCGCCGTCGACCTGACCACCACCGGCGACCGCATCGTCGTCCGGCTCGACGCCGCCGCCGAACGGGCTGCGCTGCCAGGGCTCGAAGGCGAGACCGCCCAACTCGTCCTCACCGGAAACCTGCCCTATCCCGATCTGAAGGGGCGCCGGGGCGACGGCCGCGCCGCCGTGAACGGCGCCTTTACGGCGGCCCGCCTGTCCTCGGGCGAGACCACCGCCCGGGGCGCTGAGGTCCGCCTGAAATTCGCGGGCCAGACCGCCGGCTGGATCGAAACCTTCCGCATCGACGGCGTCGGCGACCTCGACGCCCGGGCCGCCCGGATCGAGGGGCCCGCCTCCGTCTCGACGGCCCGGCTCCGTCTGGATCGCGCCCGGGCGGTGCTCAACCGCGACGCCAGGGGCGTGGGCTGGCGGCTGGAAGGTCCCGCGACCGCCTCCGCCGCCCGTGCGTCCGGCGGGGGCCTCGACGGGACCGCCCTGACCCTGAACTCGACCCGTTTCCTGCTCGGGGGCCGCGACGCCGCGTTCGAGGCCGAGGGACCCTTGTCCCTGTCGGCGACGCGTCTGGCGTGGGATGATCTGGTCCTGAACGGCGTAAGCGGCGGCGGCCGTCTCGACCTCGTCGCCGACGGCGGACTGCGCGTCGAGGCGACCGGATCGCTCGCGGCGGCGCGGGGCAGTTGGCCGCTGTTCGGCCCGACCGGGTCTGAGGACGTGCCCGAACTGGCCGGGATGAAACAGGCGCTGTCGGCCTTCGCCGTCGACATTCCGGCCTTCAGCCTCACCGCCGGTTCCTCGGGCGCCCGCGTCGCCCTGACCCGTCCCGCGACCCTGCGGCCCGCCAACGGCGGCGTCCTGACCCTGCATCCCGCCGCCACGCCCATCTTCGCCGCCGCGCGCGGTCAGGCCGGAGGCGGGGCTCTCAGCCTGAGCGCGACCCGGGGCCGGGGCCTGCCCGAGGCCGCCTTCGCCATTCCCGCCTGGCGCCTGACCCCGAACGGCTTCACCGCGACTTTGGACGGCCGCGCCGCCCTCGACTTCGGCCTCGCGAGGGGGATCGTCGTCCAGACCCGGGGCGAGCTGACCTCGTCAAACGGTCGCGTGACCTATGTCGCCGCGGGTTGCGGCCCCGTCACGGTCGAACGTCTGGAACTGGACGAGAGCGACGTCACCGATCTCGCCGGCCAGATCTGCCCCGCGGCCCGCCCCCTAGCCAGCATCGCCGACGGCGGCTGGCGCTCCGACGGATCGATGCAGGGCTTCAGCGCCAACGCCCCCTTCCTCGCCCTTGGCTTCCGGGACATCCAGGGCGGCTTCACCGCCGTCGGACGCCCCGCGGGCATCGATCTCGACGTCCGCGTCGCCAGCGCCTCGGTCGTGGATGCGACCACGCCCCTGCGCTTCAATCCCCTCGCCGCCGCCGGTTCGGCCCGTATGAGCGGCGAGGACTGGACCGGCGCCTTCGACCTGACCCGCAACGGCGCGGCCCTCGGCCGTCTGACCCTCGCCCATGACGGCGGCGCCGGCGCGGGGGGGATCGTCATCGACGCCCCTTCGCTGGTCTTCGCCGAGGGCGGCCTGCAGCCCGCCGATCTCAGCCCCCTGGTCGCCGACTTCGTCGCCTCGCCGGCGGTCGGCTCGGTCGGCTTCAGCGGCCGCATCGACTGGCGCGCGGACGAGGCGGGGACCAGCTCCGGCCGCCTGACCATCCCCGGCCTCGACTTCGTCAGCCCGGCCGGCCCGGTGAAGGGGCTGCGCGGAACGGTCGACTTCATCAACCTGGCCCCGCTGACGGCCGCGCCCGGCCAGCGCCTCACGGCCGACAGTCTGGACTCGGTCACGCCGCTGACGGACATCGAACTGACCTTCGGCCTCGACAAGGCGGCGGTGACCATCCAGGCCGGAGACCTCGCCGTGGCCGGCGGCCGCGTCAGCATTGAGCCCTTCGCCGTCTCGCTGGACCCGACCCAGCCGATCACCGGCGTCATCGTTCTCGACAAGGTTCAGCTGGGCGACATCATCGCCGGCGCGGGCTTCGGCGAAAAGGTCAAGCTCGACGCCCTCGTCTCGGGCCGCCTGCCCTTCACCTCGACGCGGGAGGGCGGCGTCCGCATCACCGGCGGAACCCTGGCCGCCGTCCAGCCCGGCCGTCTGTCGATCGCCCGCGAGGCTCTCAGCGGGCTCGAGGCCGGCGGCGGCGGCGAGGCCGTGCCGCCCAACACCATCCAGGACCTCGCCTATCAGGCGATGGAGAATCTGTCCTTCGACCTGCTCTCGGCCGAGGTGAACAGTCTCGACGAAGGCCGGATCGGCGTGCTGTTCCGCATCCGCGGCCGCCACGATCCGCCGGTTCAACAGGAACTGCGCATCTCGCTCGCCGACTTCATCAGCCGGGAGTTCCTGAACCGCGAACTGCCCCTGCCGTCCGGCACCGGGATCGATCTGACGCTGGACACCACCCTGAACCTCAACCAGCTGGTCGGCGATCTGCTGCAGATGAACCGCGCCCGCAACGGCCAGACTTCGGATGTTCCGACTCCCTCGCCGGAGACGCCGTGATCCCGCCGCCATCTTCGTTCAGAACCCGTTCACCCGCCGGGGCGTTAAGTCGCCGTGGATTGAAGACCGGAGACCACCGACCATGACCCGGACGCGCACACGCCTCGCCCTTTTCGGCCTCGTCGCCGCCCTTGGAGCGAGCGCCTGCACGCCCACGATCCGGCTGCAGGTCGATCCGATCCAGATCTACGCCAAACTGGACGCCGACGTTCGCGTGCGTCTCGACAAGGAGCTGCAGGACCTCCTCGTCGAAAACCCCAACCTGTTCTGACGCGAAAGTTGACCCAGATGTCTTTCCGCAAGTTCTTCGTCGTCGCCGCGGCCGTCGCGGCTCTCGGCGTCGCCGCGGGCGCGGCCTTCGCCCAGACTTCCGCCCAGAAGTCGATGATTGACGCCGCCAAGGCGCAAGGCGCGGTCGGCGAACAGGCCGACGGCTATCTCGGCTTCCGCGTCCCGGCGTCCGACCCGGCCCTGACCCAGGCGGTCCAGGCCACCAACGCCGCGCGGCGCGAGGCCTACGCCCGCAGCGCCCAGGCGGCCGGCACCACGGCCGACGTCGCCGGCGCCCGGATGTTCGAAGGTCAGCTCCTGCCCCGCATCAGCTCGGGCCAGTGGTACCGCAACGCCCAGGGCCAGTGGGTCCAGCGCTAGCCCGGCCTCGCGGACGCCTTGATCCGCGGCCGCCGTCCCGACGGCTCCGGGGCGCGGCCTTTGCACGCACAGCTATCCGCTCGCATCCCGCGCCCCGGGTCGCTACAGCTCCTGCATGGCCGTCCGCTTTCTGCGCAACCTCCTGATCGCCGCCGGCGTCTCGGCGGCCGCCACCGGTCTGATCAGCCTGTTCTGGAAGATGATCGGCGGGGGAGACCTGCCGCTGCATGGCTGGATCGCCCTGCTGCTGGGCGTTCTCGGCACGGTGACCCTCGCCTGGGTGCTGATGGGGCTGGCCTTCAAGTCGGATCGCGAAGGCTGGGACGACCGGGTCGACAACTCGCTGGACCCGGGCCGCGACGACGCGGGTGACGGCCGGGGCGACGACGGGCGCTGACCCGCTCTTGAGCCGGGGCTCCGCCCGCGCGATAGGTCGCGGATGACCGACGCGCCCGCCCATCCCTCCGACCTCACCTACGCCAGCTATCTGGCCCTCGACGACCTGCTGGCCGCCCAGCATCCGGTCTCGGACGAGCACGACGAAATGCTGTTCGTCATCATCCACCAGACCAAGGAGCTGTGGCTCAAACAGATCCTGCACGAGGTGACCCTGGCCGGGACCCTGGTCCGCGCCGGCGACCTGGTTCCCGCCTACAAGAGCCTCGCCCGCGTCAGCCGCATCCAGGCCGTCATGACCATGAGCTGGGACATCCTGGCCACCATGACCCCGGCGGACTATCTGCGCTTCCGCGGCGTGCTGGGCTCGTCGTCCGGTTTCCAGAGCGACCAGTTCCGCCGTCTGGAATTCATGCTGGGACTGAAGGACGAGCGCTTCCTTCGCTTCCACGAGGACCGGCCCGAGGCCCACGCCGCCCTGCGCGCCGCCCTGGCCGCGCCCAGCCTCTATGACGACGCCCTGCATCAGCTCGCCGCCGCCGGCCTGCCGGTCCCGGCCGAGGCCCTGCACCGCGACGTCAGCCAGCCGTGGACGCCGTCCGAGGGCGTCGAGGCCGCCTGGCTGGAGGTCTATCGCGACACCACCCGCTGGTGGCCGTTCTACCAGTTGGCGGAGAAACTGGTCGATCTGGACGACGCCCTGCTGACCTGGCGGCACAAGCATGTCGTCACCGTCGAACGCATCATCGGGCGTCGCCGCGGCACCGGCGGCACCGAGGGCGTCGCCTATCTGACCGAGACGCTGCAGCGCCGCTGCTTCCCCGAGCTCTGGTCGCTGCGCACGAAATTGTAGAACGGCGAAGCTGAAACCTTTTGCGGCGGCTCCGCGCTTTCAGGTCTCCTCCCAACAGTGAAGGCCGATCCCATGAGCACGCCCAACCATCACGACATCCATGTCCTGAACAGCCTGATCGAGACCACCATCGACAGCGCCGACGGCTATCGCGAAGCGGCGAAGGAAACGGACAAGCCCAACTATCGCACCCTGTTCGAGGCCCGCAGCTTCGAGCGCCAGCAGGTCGCCTCCGACCTTCAGGGCGCCGTCCGCAGCCTCGGCGGCGATCCCGAGGACGACGGCACCATCCTGGCCAAGGCCCACCGCGCCTTCCTGGACGTCAAACACGCCCTGCTGCGAGACGAACAGGCCGTGGTGAACTCGGTCGAGAACGGCGAGGACTTCATCAAGGGCAAGTTCGAAACCGCCCTTGAGGACTCCAACGTCTCGTCCACCACCCGCGAAACCATCCGCCGCGCCTACGGCACGGTGAAGGACGGCCACGACCAGATGCGCGACCTCAAGCGCAGCCTGGAAGGCCAGAAGGACGCCGACAACCGCCTGCATCCGAACTGATCCCGGCGCGACTCCCTCCCCGCGAGGGGAGGGAGTCGCGCCCCGAAGACCACGATCGCATTATTGGCCCGGCCGCTGCGGCTGTCCGACAACGGCGCGGATCCCCAGCGGCTGGGCATGCTCGAACGTCAGCGTCAGCGAGACCTGTTCGCCGGCCTTCAGCGGCTGTTTGACCCCCAGCAGCATGATGTGGTCGCCTCCCGGCCGCAGGACGACCGCTTCGCCGGCCGGAAGGGCGAGACCGTCCTTGAGCTCTGCCATCGACATGACGCCGTCCACGATCTTCATCTCATGGATCTGGCCCTCGGCCGCCGCGGGACTGGCGACCGACACCAGGCGATCGTCACGGCTCGATGTCAGGGTCAGATAGCAGCCGGTGATGTCGCGGCCGTTGGGCGTCGGCCGGCAGAGGGCGTCGGACGGGGAGACGACCGCCGGGGTGTCGGCGGCCGGGGGCCGGTCGCAGCCGGCGAGCGCCAGCAGGACGGCGGGAACGAGCAGGTGTTTCATGGGTCTGGGGTCCTTCAGGTGAAAGCGAAACGGCGACGCAGGAGCGACACGGCCCGCTCGAGCGCGAGGGCGACGATCAGGCTGAGGCCGGTGAGGGGAAAGAGGATGGCCAGGGGCAGGACGATGCCGAGCACGGCGGCGCGGACCCGGGGTCCCGGCGGCGCCTCGGGCGCGCCGAGCCGGCCCTTCGAAAGCCGGGGCGGGCGACGCTTCCACCACATCATCACGCCGCTGATCGCCAGCAGCCAGATGCCGATGCAGCCGCCCAGCATGACGGAACGGTTGATCCAGCCGTATTGCGTACCCTGATGGACGGCGATGCCCCATTCGAAGGCCTTCGCTCCGACCCCGAACTGGCCGTAGCGGATGTCGGCCCGCACCGCCCCGGTGGTCGCATCGATATACAGGGCGCGCGTGTCCTCGACCTGCCGCACCTGCCGCGCGACGGTCCAGGCCAGGCCGGGATCGGACGGGATCGACACCATCCAGGGCCGGGCCAGACCTTGCCGCTCCGCGGTGGCGATCACCGTGGACAGTCGCCCCGGGCCGGCGGGGGGGCCGGGCATGACCATCCCCTCCATGGTCCAGCCGACGCCCGCCGGGGCGTCCCGATGTTCGGCGTGGGCGAAGGGGCTGGCGGCGCTCGGAGCCGCCGGTCGGCCGAGGCCGTGATCCTTCACCCAGGCCATGTACTGGTCGCCCCAGAAGGCCGACCACGGCATTCCGGTGAGGGCGAGGAAGGCGATGACGCCGCCCGCGTACAGTCCGGTGACCGCATGCAGGTCGCGCCAGAACGGGCGACGTCCCGGGTCCCCGGCCTTGATCGCCACCACGCCGACGCCGCGTCCGCGCGGCCACCACAGGAACAGTCCGGTCGCGACCAGGATGATGGCCCAGCCCGCGACGATCTCGACGACATAGTTGGCCCAGGGCCCGAGCAGGATCAGGCTGTGCAACTGTTTGACCGTCTCCATCACCCCGCCGAACGGGGTCGATCCGATCAGTTGCGCGTCGTGGGGATCGACGAAGGCGGTGCGTTTGCCGCCGTCCGGCCGGTTGACGGTCAGGCGGACGGCCTCGCCCGGTCCGGCCGGGACCAGCACATTGGCCACCGCGCCGCCCAGCCCGGCTTCGGCGGAGGCCGCCCAGCGGTCGGGCGAGGCTGCGGCGGCGCGCGGCGCGACGCGGGACAGGTCGCGATAGACCGCGCCGTCGATCTCGTCCGCGAACAGATAGAGGGCGCCGGTCAGCGCCATCAGCATGAGGAAGGGCAGCACCAGCAGGCCGGCGTAAAAATGCCAGCGCCACACCGCGCGAAAGGCCCCCGACAGGGGACGATCAGGTTTGTATTCTGTCATCTTGAACTCCGTCGGGGCGGACCTTCCGGCCCGCCCCGGTTTCGGATCACCAGGTCAGGCGCAGGCCGACGAAGGCCGAGCGACCCTCGCCCGGGAAGAAGGCCGCGGTCGAGGCGGTGCGGGCGTCGGTGACGGCGGAGAATTCGCCCACATATCGCTCGTCCGTCAGGTTGCGGGCATCGACATAGATCGTCGCCCCCTGACCCAGCGCGAAACCGGCGTTGAGGCCCAGCAGGGTGTAGGCCGGCGCCTTCAGCGTGTTGGCGTAGTCGACCTGGACGTCCGAGATGCGCCACTCCACCGAGGGGGTCACGAACAGCCCCGACGGATGCCGCCAGGTCAGCTCGGCCCGGTACTGATGTTCGGGCACGACGGGCAGGGTGTTGTCGCCCCAGCGCGCGTCGTCGACGAAGTGAAAATCGCTGAACGCATAGGTCTGGCGCAGCAGCATCGACCCGTCCGCCAGCTCGACCGGCAGGCGCCAGTCCAGCCCCGCCTCGACGCCCTGGTGCACCGTCTCGTCCGCGTTGAAGGTGGCGGCCGGGACGTCGGGTCCGACGATGAAATTCAGGATCTCGCCGTCAATCTCGCTGCGATAGATCGTCAGATCCCAGGCGAAGGCCCCGCGGCGGCCGCGCGTTCCGGCCTCGGCGGTCCAGGCGTCCTGGATATCCACCGGGGTGAAGCCGGTCAGCGGCGCCTGGACCAGGGCGCCGTAGGTCGGCGGCTCGACCGAGCGCGTGACATTGGCGAAGACCTGGACGCCCTCTCCGGAGTCCCACAACAGGCCGAGACGCGGCGAGAACCACTCATAGTCGACGCCGTCGTTGTTGGCGGCGTTCAGCCGGTCGACATAGTCACGCGTGGCGCGGCCGTATGAGCCGCCGGCGACCAGGGCCAGACGGTCGGTGACGAACAGCCGTCCCTCGCCGAAGACGTCCAGGCCGTCGGCCTCCTGAAAGCCGTTCGTCGTCAGGGCGCCGCGGAAGCCGCGGACATTGACGTAGCGCAGGGCGTCGACCTGGCCGTCGCGCCAGCTGAGGCCGTAGAAGGCGTCTGCCCGCAGGCCGCCGACGGCGCCGGTCCAGTCGATGCGGGCGAAGGCGCCGCGCGTCTCGCTTTCCTGATCCACCACCTGGAAGATCGGGTGATAGAGCGACTTCTCCCAGCCCCAGATCGCGCCCTCGAACAGGGTGTTGTCGTCGAACCGCCAGCGCGTCTGCAGCGTCAGCCGCCTCAGGGTCTGGTCGCGGGCGTTGTCGTTGAGGATGTTGTTGGCCGGCGCCATCCGGGGCGTGGTCAGGGCCTGCTGGAGGGTCAGCGCGCCGGGAACCGACTGCTGGATGTCGGCGGCCTGCACGATCAGGCGGACCTCCCGGTCCTCGCCGAAACTGTGTCCGAGGCTGGCGGTCAGCCGGCCCTGGCTCTGGTCGCTTTGCTGACGGTAGCCGTCGGCTTCCATGGCCGTGACGCTGACGAAGGCGTCCCAGTCGCCTCGTTCGCCGGCGACCTCGCCGTGCACCCGGCGAAAGCCGAACGATCCGCCTTCCAGCTGCAGCACCAGATCGTCAGCGGCGGTCCGCCCGGCGGGGGTGACCAGATTGATCGCCCCGCCCAGCTGGGCCCCGCCGAACCGCAGGGTGTTGGACCCCTTGTAGACCTCGATGTAGCGGGCGCTCAGCTGATCCACCCCCTGGAAGTCCGAGAAGCCGTCGGCGTCGGCGAAGGGGACGCCGTCCTGGGCGAACAGGACCCCGCGCTGGTGGAAGCCCTGGGCGATGCCCGAGCCGCGGATGGAGAGTCGGCTTTCCTCGCCATAGCGCTTCTGGGCCAGGACGCCTGGCACGTTGCGCAGCGTGTCGGAGAAGCCCTGGGCGAAGCGGGTCTCGAAGCTTTCCGACGAGACGACGGCGACGGCGCCGGGCGTGCGGCTCAGCAGGGCGCGGGCGTCGGCGACGACGGGCGGGTCCTCGGGATTGCGGACGCCGGTGACGATGACGCTGTCCAGCGTCGTTACGCCGGACGGATCAGGCGCGGATTGGGCGAGGGCGGGGGCCGCCAGGGCGGCGGCGAGCAGCAGCGCGCACGGCGCCGCGGTGGTCTCGAGGGACATGGATCATTTCCTGAACAGGGGAGCGGGCGCGCCGACGATGCGAGGGCGCGCGGACGGACTGGGCTGTTCAGGCCTGGGGCGGAGCGGTGGACGGCGGGCGCGGGCCCGGACGCGCGCAGCGCGGGGGCAGGCTGGTCCGGACCGCTGTCGGCTGTACGGCCGCGATGCGCGGCGGGACGACGGGATGGACGGGCGGAGGCGGGGGCAGGGTGGTGAAGGCGGCCAGGATGCAGGACGCGCACGTCAGGCTGTCCATCGGCGAAGGCTTTTCAGGCCGCGTTGCACCGCCATCGACGACGAAGATCTCGTCGCCGGAGCACAGCATGACCGGAGAACCCGTGGCGGCCGTTGCGGCCACGGCCGAGGGCAGCATGGCGCCCAGCATGATGGCGAACGTCGCGGCGAGGAACGCCAGCGAACGGAACAACGACCAGGGCTCGGGCGAACGGGCTGACACGAGGGCGGCCATAGCGGCTTCGCTTGCCGAAGGGAAGACGCCGGCGCCGCGCCGTTCGCGCCGCGCCCGACACGAAAAAGGCCCCGGCGTTTCCGCCGGGGCCCTCGTCATTCTGATGGCCGAAAGCGGATTATGCTTCGGTGTCGGCGGCCGTTTCGGCCTTGCCGGTCTCCGGCACCACCACGCCCTTGACCGGACGCACGGTCTGCTTCTCGGCGATCCGGGCCGACTTGCCGCGACGGTCACGCAGGTAATACAGCTTGGCGCGCCGCACGACGCCGCGACGCTTCACTTCGATGGCGTCGATGTTCGGCGACATCAGCGGGAAGACGCGCTCGACGCCCTCGCCGAAGCTGATCTTGCGCACGGTGAAATTCTCGTTGATCCCGCCGCCGGCGCGGGCGATGCACACGCCCTCGAAGGCCTGGATGCGTTCGCGCTCGCCTTCCTTGATCTTGACCATGACCCGCAGCGTGTCGCCGGGCTGGAAGTCGGGGATCGCGCGGATGGCGACCAGGCGGGCTTTTTCTTCGGCTTCGATCGTCTGAAGGATGTTCATTCTATTCTCCTCGAGCTTTTGCGCTCTTTACCTGTGATTTGGCGGGCTCAAGTCCCGCATTTGTCTTGTCCGGATACGCCGCCCAGAGGTCTGGCCGCCGCTCCCGGGTCGTCGCTCGCCGCTGCTCTTCGCGCCATTGTGCGACCTTCTTGTGGTCGCCCGACAGAAGAACCTCGGGTATCTCCAGCCCCTCGAACGTCCGCGGTCGCGTGTACTGCGGATGTTCCAGAAGACCGTCCTCGAAGCTTTCCGAACTCAGGCTCTCGGCCTGGCCCAGCACCCCGGGGATCAATCGCACGCACGCCTCGATCACCACCATCGCCGCCGCCTCGCCGCCGGCGAGAACCGCGTCTCCGACGGAGACCTCCTCGAACCCGCGCGCGTCCAGCACGCGCTGATCCACCCCCTCGAACCGGCCGCAGAGGACGGTGATCCCGTCCGCCTTGGCCCAGTCCTTGACGCGCGCCTGGGTCAGGGGCCGACCCCGGGCGCTCATGTACAAAAGCGGCCGGGGCGGGCCCGAAACGCTGTCGAGCGCCCTGGCCACCACGTCCGCTTTCAGCACGGCTCCCGGCCCGCCACCCGCGGGGGTGTCGTCCAGGAAGCCGCGCGTATCTGTGGAAAAGGCCCGAATGTCAACCGTTTCAAGGCTCCAGAGCCCGCGCTCGCGCCACGCCGTGCCGATCAGCGACACGCCGAGCGGCCCCGGAAACGCCTCGGGAAACATGGTCAGGACGGTGGCGGTGAAGGGCATGGGATGTGGGGTGTGGGGGGTGGGGTGTGGAGACTGGGGATCAGCTTCTAGGGGGCGGGGGTGAAGAGGGGAACACCCCACACCCCATCCCCCACACCCCATGCCCTAGCAAACCTGCCCCGCCGCCCAGCCCGACGACCAGGCCCACTGGAAATTGTACCCGCCCAGCCAGCCGGTCACATCGACCGCCTCGCCGATGACGTACAGCCCGGGCGCGGCCTTCGCCTCCATCGTCTGCTGGTCCAGCGCCGCCGTATCGACCCCGCCCAGCGTCACCTCGGCGGTGCGATAGCCCTCGGACCCCACCGGCTTGACCGTCCAGGCGTTCACCGCCGCGTCCAGCCGGCGCAGGGTCTTGTCCCCGACCTCGGCCAGCTTGCCTTTGACGCCCTCACGCTCGCAGACGCTCTCGGCCAGCCGGCGCGGGACGATGTGCCCCATGGCCGTATGCACCATCTGTTTCCCGTTCTCCTCCTTGGCCGCCTTGAGCCGGGCGTACACGTCCTCGCCCGGCGCCATGGCCACGGTGATCGCCTCGCCCTCGCGCCAGTAGGAGCTGATCTGCAGGATCGCCGGCCCCGACAGCCCGCGATGCGTGAACAGCATGGCCTCCTTGAAAGTGGGCCTACCGCCCTGCGGGCTACTTGAGGCCGTGGAGACCACCGCATCCACCGCCACCCCCGCCAGCGGCGTCAGCTGCTCCAGCAGCCCCGCCTCGAAGGTCAGCGGGACCAGCGCCGGCCGCGTCTCCGTCACCCGCAGCCCGAACCCCCGAGCCGCGTCATAGGCCCAGCCCGTCGCCCCCATCTTGGGGATCGACTTGCCCCCGGTCGCCAGCACCAGCGCCCGCGCCCGCACCACCGACCCGTCCGACAGCGCCGCCTCATACCCGTCGCCCGCGCGCTCGACCCGCTCGACCGAGACCCCCAGCGACAGCTCAACCCCCGCCGCCCGCATGTCGTCGGTCAGCAGGCGGATGATCTGTTTCGCCGAGTCGTCGCAGAACAGCTGCCCCAGGGTCTTCTCGTGCCAGGCGATCCCCGCCCGGTCGACCCGCTTGACGAAGTCATGCTGCGTGAACCGCTTCAGGGCCGAGGTCGCGAACCGCGGGTTCTCGCCGAGAAAATTTCCCGGCCCGGTCCCCAGGTTGGTGAAATTGCACCGCCCCCCGCCCGAGATGCGGATCTTCTCCCCCGGCGCCCGCGCATGGTCGATCACCCGCACGGAGCGCCCGCGCCGCCCCGCCTCGATGGCGCACATCATCCCGGCCGCGCCGGCGCCGACGATCAGGACATCCACGGTCTGGGGCTTCATGCGCCTGCGTTAGCAGGCTGGCGCTCAAGCAGCGAGGCCCCGCGGGCCGAGCGTTAGCGCTCCAGGATCAATGCGCCTCGTCCCAGTTGGCGGCGGCCCTTGCATCCACCACCAGAGGCACGGTCAGGGCCACGGCGGGTTCCGCCGCCCCCTCCATGGTGCGTTTGATCACGGCGATGGCGCGCTCCGCCTCCGCCTCCGGGGCCTCGAACACCAGTTCGTCGTGGACCTGCAGCAGCATGAGGGTCGACAGGCCGGCGTCCACCAGCGCCCCCGGCATGCGGATCATGGCGCGGCGGATGATGTCGGCGGCGGCGCCCTGGATGGGGGCGTTGATGGCGGCGCGCTCGCCGAACTGGCGCTCGGCCCCCGATTTGGAATGGATGGCGGGAATGTGGATGCGGCGGCCGAAGACGGTCGAGACCATGCCCGTCTCGCGCACCTGGACCTTGGTCGCGTCCATATAGGCGCGGATGCCGGGGAAGCGCTCGAAATAGGTCTTGATATAGGCCCCGGCCTCGCCCTGGTCGATGTTCAGCTGGGCGGCCAGGCCGAAGGCCGAGATGCCGTAGACGATGCCGAAATTGATCGCCTTGGCGCGGCGCCGCGTCTCGGGGTCCATCCGGTCGACGGGGACGCCGAACATCTCCGAGGCCGTGGCGGTGTGGATGTCGATGCCGGCGGCGAAGGCGCGCTTCAGCTCGGGGATGTCGCCGATATGGGCCAGCAGGCGCAGCTCGATCTGGCTGTAGTCGGCGCTGATCAGGACATGGCCGGGGGCGGCGATGAAGGCCTGGCGGATCTGGCGGCCGGTCTCGGTGCGGATCGGGATGTTCTGCAGATTGGGGTCCGACGAGGCCAGGCGGCCGGTGGTGGCGGCCGCTAATTGGTAGCTGGTATGCACGCGGTCGGTGGTCTTGTCGGCGGCCTCGATCAGGGCGTCGGTGTATGTGCCCTTCAGCTTGGCCAGCTGGCGCCAGTCCAGCAGGACGCGCGGCAGGTCGTGGGTCAGGGCCAGTTCTTCGAGGACCGAGGCGTCGGTGCCCCACTGGCCCGAGGCGGTCTTCTTGCCGCCGGTCAGGTTCATCTCGCCGAACAGGATGTCGCCGATCTGGCGCGGGCTGCCGATGTTGAAGGGGCGGCCGGCCATCTGGTGGGCCTGGGTCTCCAGCTCGGCCATGCGCATGCCGAACTCCGACGACAGGCGTTTGAGCCGGTCGGGATCGACGCGGATCCCGGCCCGCTCCATGTCGGCCAGCACCGCGGGCATGCCGCGCTCCAGCGTCTCATAGACCGTGGTCAGGCGTTGCTCCGCCAGCCGGGGCCTGAGGATGCGCCAGAGACGGAGGGTCACGTCCGCATCCTCGGCGGCGTAGCAGGTGGCCGGTTTCAGCTCGACATGTTTGAACGACTTCTGGGACTTGCCCGTGCCCGCCACCTGTTTGAACGGGATCGGCTCGTGGCCGAGGTGCAGCCTGGCCAGCTCGTCCATCCCGTGCCCGTGCAGCCCGCCCTCCAGCACGTAGGAGATCAGCATGGTGTCGTCGATCGGCCCCACGCGGATGCCGCGCTGCGCCATGACGGCCATGTCGTACTTGCCGTTCTGGGTGACCTTCAGCACCGCCGGATTCTCCAGCAGACCCTTCAGCCGCTTCAGCGCCTCGGCCTTGTCGACCTGGGTGATCGCCTCCCGCTGCTCCGGTTCCCCCCCGAAATCCAGCCCCCCCGCATCCGCCGCCGGCTCATGCTCATGCGTCAGCGGCACATAGCAGGCCTCGTTCGGCCCCACCGCCAGCGACACCCCGCACAGCCCCGCATGCGTCGCCGACAGCGCGTCCGTCTCGCAATCGAACCCGACGACGCCGGCCTCGGTCGCCCGGGCGATCCAGGCGTCCAGCTCCTCCAGCGTCTGGACGCAGCGATAGGCCTCGATGTCGACCCTCTGGGCCTCGGCCGGGCCGGTCGCGACCTGGCCATAGCGCGGCGTGGCCACGGGGGCGCTCGGGACCTTCGGCCGGGCGACGAAGGCCGTGCCGTCCTTGGCCGGCGCCTTGCCGTCGCCGACGCGGCTGCGCAGGCCGCGGAACTCCATCCTGTCGAGGAAGGCGGCGAGGGTCTCGGGGTCAGGGTGGCGGATGGCGAAATCGTCGATCGGCTCGGAGGCGGGAGCGTTGCAGTCCAGCCGGCACAGCTCGCGCGAGAGGCGGATCTGGTCGGCGAATTCCATCAGGGTCTCGCGCCGCTTCGGCTGTTTGATCTCTCCGGCGCGGGCCAGCAGGGTGTCGAGGTCGCCGTATTCGAGGATCAGCTGGGCCGCGGTCTTGGGGCCGATGCCGGGGGCGCCGGGGACGTTGTCGACGCTGTCGCCGATCAGGGCCTGGACCTCGACCACCTTGTCGGGGGTGACGCCGAATTTCTCGAACACGGCTTCTTCGGCGAGGCGGCGCTCCTTCATCGGGTCCCACATGACGACCGAGGGGCCGATCAGCTGCATCAGGTCCTTGTCGGAGGAGACGATGACCGCCTCGCCGCCGGCGTCGCGCGCCTTGCAGGCGTAGGTGGCGATCAGGTCGTCGGCCTCGTAGCCGGGCAATTCGATGCAGTGGACGCCGAAGGCCGCCGTGGCCTCGCGCACCAGCGGGAATTGCGGGATCAGGTCCTCGGGCGGGGCCGAGCGGTTGGCCTTGTACTGGTCGTACATGGCGTTGCGGAAGGTCTTCTCCGAATGGTCGAATACGGCGACGAGATGGGTCGGGCCGTCGTCGCCCTTCATGTCGCGGATCAGCTTCCACAGCATGTTGCAGTAGCCCTGCACGGCGCCGACGGGCAGGCCGTCGGACTTGCGCGTCAGGGGCGGCAGGGCGTGATAGGCGCGGAAGATGTAGGCCGAGGCGTCGATCATCCACAGCCGCACGGCGGGGCCGTCCTGGGTGAGGGGGCGGTCGGCGGATTCAGCGGCTGTGTCGGTCATGCGGCGAACATAGGGGGGCGCGGCCCCGCCGTCACCGGCTGACGACTACGAGACCCAGGTGTTGCGGCAGGAGCCTTCGGGGACCGTCCATCCCGCGAAGCCCGAGATCACCCGGCACTCATAGCCCATGCCAGCGAGGGGGCCGTGCATGATGCCGGTCGCCACCAGGGCGCCGCCTCCGTCATAGACCGGCCGGGCGAAACTGACCCAGCGCACCCGCTGGCGTGGATCGCCGGTCGCGTCGGGATCCCAAGCTTCGAAGGCCAGGCCGTATCGGCTCCAGTCGCATCGCGGGGCGTAGTCGCTCTCGAACCGGATCGGCGGCGGCCGGTTGTCGGTGGTGTTGAAGCGGTAGTGCTCCTTCGCCACGGCGGCGATGACGGCGCAGTCATCGCCGTTCTGCGCCGTCTGCGGCACGCCCGGCGCGGGCTCCATTGGCGTGGCGCAGCCGGTCAGCAGGGCGGCGGCGATCAGGGCGAGGACGGGACGCATGGCGGCTCCTCTCAGGAACGCAGGCCGGTGATCGTGCGGTTGGGCGCGATATCCTCGGCCGAGGTGATCAGGTGAACGAGGGCGGGCCGGCCGGCGTTCCGCGCGGCCTGGAGGGCGGCGGGGAAGTCGGCGGTGGTCTCGCAGCGCAGGCCGAGGGCCCCGAAGGCCTCGGCGTATTTGACGAAGTCGGGGTTCTTCAGGTCGGTGGCGATGGTCCGTTCCGCGCCCGGATAGTGGCTCTCCTGGTGCATGCGGATGGTGCCGTAGGTCCCGTTGTCGACGACCACGACCACGACGTTGATCCCGTACTGGACCGCGGTGGCGATCTCCTGCCCGGTCATCAGATAGTCCCCGTCGCCGGCGATGCAGATCACCTCGCGGTCGGGATGGACTGACTTGGCGGCGAGGGCGGCGGGATAGCCGTAGCCCATGGCGCCCGAGGTCGGGGCCAGCTGGGTACGGCAGGCGCGGTGGCGATAGAAGCGGTGCAGCCAGGCGGCGAAATTGCCCGCGCCGTTGGTGACGATGGCCGTCGGCGGCAGGGTCTCGCCGAGGTGGGCCATGCACTCGCTCATATTGACCGCCCCGGTCACCGGCACGGGCGTCGAAAAGGCCTGATAGTCGGCGTGGGCGGCGGTCGCCTCGTCATGCCAGGTCCGGCCGGGATCGGTCGCGGCGAGGGTGTGGGCGGCCAGGGAATTGTCCGCCGTGGCGCTCATCAGCGGGGTCCAGACCCGGCCCAGCTCCTCCGCGCCGGGATGGATATGGATCAGCGTCTCCGCCGTCCGGGCGCGGTCGAACAGGGTGTAGCCCTGGGTCGGGTTCTCGCCCAGCCGGGCGCCGATGGCGAGGATCAGGTCGGCCGCCTTCGCTCGCGCCGTCAGCCTGGGATTGCAGCCGAGGCCGAGGTCGCCGGCGTAGTTGGGCCGGTCGTTGGACAGGATGTCCTTGCGCCGGAAGGATAGGGTGACCGGCAGGCCCAGCCGTTCGGACCAGTCGCCGATGGCGGCGGCGGCCTCCTCGGTCCAGCCCGAGCCGCCCAGCACGAGCAGGGGGCGTTCGGCCTTCGCCAGCCGCGCCCGCACCTGTTCGACGAAGGCCGGATCCAGCGCTGCTTTCGCGGGCGTCACCGGACGGATCGGCGCCGGGCCCCCGTCGGCGTGCAGGATGTCCTCGGGCAGGGCGATGACCACAGGTCCCATCCGGCCCTGAAGGGCGGTGGCGAAGGCGCGTTCGACCACCTCGACCGTCCGTTCCGGGCTCTCGATCTCGGTGGCCCATTTGGCTAGGCCGCCGAAGACCTCGCGGTAGTCGACCTCCTGGAAGGCGCCGCGGCCGCGGTCGGTCAGGGCGATCTGGCCGACGAACAGGATCATCGGGGTGGAGTCCTGATGCGCCGTGTGCACGCCGATGGAGGCGTGGGTCGCGCCCGGCCCCCGCGTGACCATGCAGACGCCCGGCCTGCCGGTCAGCTTGCCGTACGCCTCGGCCATGTTGGCGGCGCCCGCCTCATGCCGGCAGGCGATGACCTGGATGCGGTCGCGTACGTCGGCCAGGGCGTCGAGCACGGCCAGATAGCTTTCCCCCGGGACGCAGAAGACGCGGTCGATGCCGTTCATGACGAGGGTTTCGACAAGGCGGCGGGCGGCGGTGTTCGCGGGCTGGGTCATGCGGGCGAGTTAGCAGATCAGCCCCGGCCTTGGCCATGCAACCCCTCGGCGTCGCCCGCGTTTATGGCCAAGGTTCACACCAAAAGGGGATTCCCATGAAAAAGATCATTGCTCTGACTCTCGTCGCCGCCGCCATCGCCGTTACGGGCTGCAACACCATCTCGGGCGCCGGCCGCGACGTCTCGGCCGCCGGCAGCGCCGTCACTTCGGGCGCCGAAGAAGCCAAGAACTAGGTTTCGCCTCACCGCGAAAAATGAAGGGCCCGCCGGTCTCCGGCGGGCCCTTTTTCATTCCGGATAAACCACGCCCGTCAGGTACAGCCCGTCCGACGGGGCCACCGGCCCGCAGGCCGCGCGGTCGCGCGCCGTCAGCGCCGCCGCCACATCCTCGACCGCCCAGCGGCCCTGACCCACTTCCGCCAGGGTGCCGGTCATGGAGCGGACCTGCCGGTGCAGGAAGCTGCGCGCCTCGAACACCAGACGCACCTCGTCGCCGCTGCGCGTCACGCGGGCGACGTCCAGCGTCTTCTCCGGCGACTTCGACTGGCAGTTCACATCGCGGAAGGTGGTGAAGTCGTGCAGCCCGACCAGCGCCTCGGCCGCCGCCTGCATGGCCTCGGCGTCCAGGGCCTTGCGGATATGCCAGACCTTGCCCTTGTCCAGCGCCGGCGGGCCCGGCCGGCTGAGGATGCGATACAGATAGCATCGGCCCGTCGCCGAGAACCGGGCATGGAAGGCGTCGTCCACGGCGGCGCAGTCCAGCACCGACACGGCCTCGCCGACCAGATGGGCGTTCAGGGCGTTCATCACCGTGCGCTCGGGCCAGGCCTTGTCGAGATCAAAACTGATGACCTGACCGGTGGCGTGAACGCCGGTGTCCGTCCGCCCGGCGGCGGCGATGCGCACGGTCTGGCCGCAGAAGGCGGTGATGGCCGTCTCGATCGCGCCCTGCACCGTCGGCTGGTCGGGCTGGGCCTGAAAGCCGTTATAGCCCGAGCCGTTGTACTCCAGCGTCAACCGGTAGCGCGCCATGCAGGAGTCCCTATCGCTCGCCGCGCGGCGGCTCGCTGCTTGAGGAAAGCACCGTCCCGGCCGGCAGCGCAAAACCGCGCAGCATCTCGTCCGGCGTCTGGGCCGCCTTGCCCGCCCGCTGCACCCGCAGCAGCCGCACCACGCCGTCGCCGCAGGCGATGCGCAGATCGCCGTCCAGCACCTCGCCCGGCGCGCCGGAGCCCTGCAGCGAGACCCGCGACATCAGCGCCTTGATCCGCACCGGGCCCTCGGGTCCCGGGGCCTCGAACCATGCGCCGGGGAAGGGCGACAGGCCGCGGATATGGGCGTCGACCTCGGCCGCCGGGCGGGTCCAGTCGATACGCGCCTCGGCCGTCGTGATCTTCTTGGCATAGGTCGGCTCCCCGACCTGTTCCGTCCCCTCGACCCCGCCGCGTTCGATCGCCGCCAGGGCGCGCGGCCACAGGCTGGCGCCGGTGTGCGACATCCGCTCGGACAGGGACGCGGCCGTGTCGTCGGGCCGGATGTCCATCACCTCGGACAGCAGGATCGGACCCTCGTCCAGCCCCTCTGACATGCGCATGATCTGGACCCCGGTCTGGCGGTCGCCCGCCATGATGGCGCGCTGGATCGGGGCGGCCCCGCGCCAGCGCGGCAGCAGCGAGCCATGCAGGTTGAAACAGCCGAGGCGCGGGGCCTCCAGCACCTCGCGCTTCAGGATCTGGCCGTAGGCGACCACGCAGGCGGCGTCGACGTCCAGGCTCCGGAAGGCCGCGATGGCGTCCGCGGACTTCATCGACTCCGGTGCGAACACCGGCAGGCCCATGGTCTCGGCGAAGGCGTGGACCGGCGACGGCGTCAGCTTCTGGCCGCGTCCGCGCGGCTTCGGCGGCTGGCTGTAGACGGCGACGATCTCGTGGCCGCTGGCGATCAACTCGGCCAGCGAGGCGACGGCGAAATCGGGAGTTCCCATGAAGGCGAGGCGCATCGGCGGTTCCGGAAGGAGCAGTCCGCGCTCAAGTAGCGCGAAGCGCGGTAGCGCCCAACAAAAAGCAGTCCGCGCTCAAGTAGCGCGAAGCGCGGTAGCGCCCGAAAAGAGGCTTACTGCCAGCGGGTCGAGACGCCGCCGCCCTCGTCCCATTCGCCGCCGGCGTCCAGGGCGTCGTCGAAATCGAGCAGCCGGTCCAGGATCACCCCGGCGACGACGCCCAGCAGGGCCACGCCCACCAGGGTCGCGACGCTGGCCACGCCGACCTTCTCGTTGCGCGTCAGCCGACGGCGGCCGGACGGGTCGATGATGCGGTCGCGGGCGCGCTTGAGGCGGGTCGCGGGGCGGGCCATCAGGCGGCCAGCCTTGCGTTCTTCTTGACCTTGGCCACGGCGCGGTCTCGCTTCAGCCGGGACAGGTGGTCGATGAACAGGACGCCGTTCAGGTGATCCATCTCGTGCTGGATGCAGACGGCGTACAGGCCCTCGCACTCTTCCTCGATGGATTGGCCGTCGTAGTCCAGATAGCGGATGCGCGCCCGGGCCGGCCGCTCGACCTGGTCGAAATACTCAGGGATGGACAGACAGCCTTCCTCGTAGGGAAGGGTCTCGTCCGAAGTCCATAGAATCTCGGGATTGACGAAGAAGCGCGGATTGCGGCGCTCGGCGTCCCACTTCGCCCGATCCTCGTCGCTCATTTCGGCGGGGTCGACGTCGCACTCGGCGCCGTCCTTGTCCCCGAGGTCCATGACGATGACCCGGCGGGTGTCGCCGACCTGCACGGCGGCCAGGCCGATGCCGGGCGCGTCGTACATCGTCTCCAGCATGTCATCCATCAGGCGACGCAGCTCAGCGGTCACCGGCCCTTCGACGGGGGTGGAAACCTGTTTCAGCACCGCCAGGTCGGCGGCGTTGTCGATGGTGAGGATGCGACGGACGGACATGACCGCGAGGTAGGCACGGCGAGCCCAAAGGTCAAGATTTCCCGGCGCCCTGCCGGGTTATGCCGCAGGGTCCGGCAGGGCCCTGGGCTTGCGGTCGTCGTCAATGGCGACATAGGTGAAGACGCCCTCCGTCACCCGCACCGAAGCGGCCTGGGCCTGATCGCGCGGCCGTTTCCACGCCTCGACATGGACGCGGATCGAGGTCCGGCCGGTCTTGATCACCCTGGCGTAGATCGACACCTCGTCGCCGACCGAGACCGGCTGGTGGAACACCATGCCGTCCAAGGCGATGGTCACGCAGCGTCCCTGGGCCAGTTCGAACGCCGGCGTCGCCCCGGCCAGATCCATATGCGCCAGCAGCCAGCCGCCGAAGATGTCGCCCTCGGGATTGGTGTCCGCCGGCATGGCGATGACGCGCCCGACGGGCTGGCCGGTCGGCTGGGTCGGCAGGGCGTCGGTCACGCGCTCTGGCTCCGGTTCGGGGAAGAAGAATGGCGCACCCGACAGGATTCGAACCTGTGACCCCTGCCTTCGGAGGGCAGTACTCTATCCAGCTGAGCTACGGGTGCGTCGGCGGCGAAACGCCGGACGAAGGGCCTTACAGCAGGACCGCCCCGCCCTCAATCCCGAATGCGCGCGCCCCGAACCAAAGCCGGCCGGGACGATTTACCCGGTTCCGGCCCGGCGCGTCGTGATCTAGCGTGCGCCCGCTTCGCCGATGCCCGCTCTATTGCCGATGGAGGTCCCGATGCGCGCCTTTCTGCTTGGACTGCTGATGCTGCTGGGCGCCTGCGCCACGGCGCCAACCCCGGCGGCCTTGCCGGCGACCCCTGATCCGTCCGTCGAGAGCATGGGCGCCATCGCCAGGGACTATGTCGCCCTGATCCTCGAGATCGGCGAGCGCGAACCCGGCTATGTGGACGCCTACTACGGCCCGGCGGAGTGGCAGGAGGTCGCCAGGGCCAGGCCGCGAACCGTGCCGCAGCTGATCCAGGGCGCGGCCGATCTCACCGAACGTCTGAACGCGGTCTCGACCCGGGGCGAGGATCCGGCGGTGGTCCAGCGCCGCGCCTATCTGCTGGCCCATGTCTCCGCCGCCTCGGCGCGGCTGCGCATGCTGTCCGGCGAGAAGATGGGCTTCGCCGACGAGGCCGAGGCCCTGTTCGGCATCCGCCCCGAGCTCCTGCCGCTGTCGACCTGGGATCCCGTCCTCGCCGAGATCGACGCCCTGCTGCCGGGCCCCGGCTCCCTGACCGACCGGGTCACCGCCTTCAAGGCCCACTATGTCATTCCGAAGGACCGGCTCCAGCCGGTCATGGACGCGGCCATCGCCGAATGCCGCCGCCGCACCGTCCGCCACATCGCCCTGCCGGCCGATGAGCGGTTCACCCTCAGCTTCGTCGGCGACAAGCCGTGGTCGGGGTACAACTACTATCTCGGCGACGCGGCCAGCCGGATCGAGATCAACGCCGACTTCCCCATCTACACCGAGCGGGCGATCGATCTGGGTTGCCACGAGGGCTACCCGGGCCACCATGTCTACAACGCCCTGCTGGAAAAGACCTTCGTGCGCGACCGCGGCTGGGTCGAGATGAGCGTCTATCCGCTGTTCAGCCCCATGTCCTTCGTGGCCGAGGGCAGCGCCAACTACGGCGTCGACCTGGCCTTCCCCGGGGACGAGGGCACGGCCTTCGAGCGCGACGTGCTCTATCCCCTCGCCGGTCTGGATCCGTCGACGGCGGAGAAGAAGGCCCGTCTGGGCGTCCTGCAGCGCCGTCTGGCCCGCGCCGAATACACCATCGCCGACGACTGGCTGTCGGGGCGGGTGGGGCGCGACGAGACCATCGCCCGCCTGTCGAAATACACCCTCGCCGAGCCGGCCAAGGCCGCCCAGCGTCTGCGCTTCATCGATGCGTATCGCAGCTACATCATCAACTACGGCCTCGGCCGCGACGTGGTCCAGGCCTGGGTCGAACGCCAGGGCCCGAACCGCTGGGACGGCATGGAGACCCTGTTGTCCAGCCAGATCCTGCCCGCCGACCTGCTGCCCTGATCCATGCCCGAGCTTCCCGAGGTCGAAACCGTCCGCCGCGGCCTCGAGCCGGTCCTGACCGGCGCCCGCCTGACCGGCGTGCGCCAGAACCGGCCCGACCTGCGCTTCCCGTTTCCCGACCGGTTCGTCGCCCGGCTGGAGGGGGCGACCGTCGAACGCATCGACCGCCGCGCCAAATACCTTCTCATGCCCCTGTCGACCGGCGAGACCTGGGTCAGCCATCTCGGCATGACCGGCCGCTTCACCCTCGACGGCGAACAGCTGGGCGAGTTCGAGGAGCCCGCGCCCATCGCCGGCAAGCACGAACACCTCAGCCTGTGCGCGGTGAAGGGAAACACCCGCACCCGTCTCGGCTTCGCCGACGCCCGCCGCTTCGGTTTCATGGGCCTGATCCCGACCGGCGAGGTCGACGCCCATCCCTGGTTCGCCGGCCTCGGTCCGGAACCGCTGGGCAACGGCTTCTCGGGCGCGCATCTGGCCGAGGCCTTCGCGGGCAAGAAGCAGAACATCAAGGTCAGCCTGCTAGACCAGCGCATCGTCGCCGGCCTCGGCAACATCTATGTCTGCGAGGCCCTCTATCGCGCCCGCATCTCGCCCCTGATCGCGGCGGGCAAGGTGTCGAAGCCCCGGCTCGAAACCCTGGCCGCCGTGGTCCGCGACGTGCTCAACGACGCCATCGCCGCCGGCGGCTCGACGCTGAAGGATTTCGCCAACGCCGACGGCGGGCAGGGCTATTTCCAGCACCGCTTCGACGTCTACGGCCGCGAGGGCGAGCCGTGTTCCGGAGAGGGCTGCACCGGCGTCGTCAAACGCATCGTCCAGGCCGGCCGCTCGACCTTCTACTGCCCGAGTCGCCAGCGGTGGTGAGGGAAGGGGTCAGGTTTTAGGGATTAGGGAGTAGGGATTAGGGCCAGGCAACACATCAGGGATCACCGACCCTAACCCCTAACCCCTAACTCCTCCTCATGACCCACCGCATCATCCTGTTCCGCGGCATCAACACCGGGGGCGTCCGCGCCCCGGTGTCAGAGCTGCGCGCCATGGCCGCCGACATGGGGCTGGGCGATCCGCGCACCCTCGCGGCCAGCGGCAATCTGGTGGTCGAGAGCGACAGGGCGGCGGATGGGCTCGAAGCGGACATCGAGGCCGCGATGGACAGGACCTTCGGCCTCAAGGTCGCGGCCATGGTCCGCACGCCCGAACAGTGGGCCCGGCTGGTCGCCGCCAATCCCTTCCCGGACGAGGCCGCCGCCCATCCGGCCAAGGTCGTGGCCATGGTCATGAAGGACGGGATCCGGGACGGCGCCGTGGACGCCTGCCGCGCGCTCACGGAGGGCGGCGAGGCGGTCGAGGCCATCGACGGCGTTCTCTGGTTCTGGTTCCCGAACGGTCAGGCCGAGTCCGGCATCTTCAAAAAGGCCACGCCGCGCATGCTCGGCATGGGGACCGGCCGCAACTGGAACACGGTGCTCAAGCTCGCGGACATGGCCGGGCTGAAGCGGTAAGGAGCGGCGCATGACCCATCGCCGCACCCACCTCTGGATCAGTCTCGTTGTCGGCCTCGCCGTCTGGGGTGCCTATTTCGGCCATTTCCTGCAGCAGATGCGGCGCGGCGAGACCGGCGGACTGGTCTTCTGGTTCCTCGGCGCCCTGGTCGTGATCGTGCTCGCCGAAACGGTCGCCGTCAGCCTGATCGCCTGGCTGTTCCGCCGCCGCGCCCGCGCCCTCGACGAAGGCCCGACGCTGCAGGCGGCGCTCAAGGCCAGCCATGTCGCCCTCATGCTGCTGATCGTCCTCATCCTCGCCGCCGCCGGCCTCCTCGCCTCCGCCTCCCTGTTCGGCTGGAGTCTCGACCTGTCGGGCGCCCGCGGCCAGGTCATCGCCGCCAACGCCCTGCTGGCCATGGTGGTCGCCGCCGAACTGCTCCGGGCGGGCCTGACGCTGGCGCTGCTGCCGAGACGGTAGCGCTCGATCCGTGCATCCCGGCTTTCGCCTGGATGAGCGGGTCGGTAAGTAGGGCGCACACTCCGGAGCGCCCCCATGGCCGACACCTATTCCACCCTGCTCATCGAACGCCACGCCGACGGCTATGCGCTGGTGACCCTGAACCGGCCCGAGGCGCTCAACGCCCTCAACTCGGCCCTGTTCAAGGATCTGTCGGACTTCCTCGACGCCGTCGAGCATGACGACAGCGTGCGCTGCCTGATCCTGACCGGCTCGGGCGACAAGGCCTTCGCCGCCGGCGCCGACATCAAGGAGATGCAGGACCAGACCTACGCCGACATGTACAAGGCCAATTTCTTCGCCCTCGGCCACGACCGCATCGTCCGTTTCCGCAAACCGATCATCGCCGCGGTCAACGGCTTCGCCCTCGGCGGCGGCTGCGAGCTGGCCATGCTGTGCGACTTCATCGTCGCCTCGGACAAGGCGAAGTTCGGCCAGCCCGAGATCAACCTCGGCGTCGCCCCCGGCATCGGCGGCTCCCAGCGTCTGACCCGTCTGGTCGGCAAGGCCAAGGCCATGGACATGGTCCTGACCGCCCGGATGATGGACGCCGCCGAAGCCGAACGCGCCGGCCTCGCCAGCCGCGTCGTCCCGCACGAAACCCTGCTGGACGAGGTCCGCAAGATCGCCGCCAGGATCGCCTCGCAAAGCCCCCTGGCCGTCATGGCCAACAAGGAGATGGTCAACGCCGCCCTTGAGACGACGCTGACCCAGGGCGTCCAGTTCGAACGCCGCCTGTTCCACTCCCTCTTCGCCTTCGAGGACCAGAAGGAGGGGATGGCGGCGTTCGTGGAGAAGCGGAAGCCGGTGTTTACGGGGCGCTGAGGTTCAGGCCGCAGGCGCCAGGGTCACCGCTGCTCTCACAGGCCGGTTCGCGGCGGTGACCCGGACCGGCGTGGTGGTGGTCATGATCACGCGACTATCGGCGTCACGGATTTCGGCGGTGATCACGTAGTCCTCGGGCGTTGCGGCGCTGCCCTTGACCGCGACGGCCATGGGAATCGGATCGAAGCTCCCGCCGACCGCGAACTGAAGGCGCGTCGACGCCCGACCGTCCGTCGGCCGGATGCGGACCATCAGAGTGCCGTCGGGAGTCGTCTGGAGGCCGGGCGCGAGATCGATGTCGAGCGTCAGCAGGACGCTGTCACCGGTGACACCGCCGGCCGCGCCGAGCGCCGCCGCCTCTTCCCGGTCGATCGGGCGGGCCATGACGTTTGCAGGAACAATGGATCCGACCACCTGACCCGCCGCCGCGCCGCAGGGATAGGCGCGCGCCAGGGCGGACCGCGCCACGTCGAACGCAGTGTCATCCGACCGGACGGGTCCCCGCGCAATTTCGGCCTTGCCGCGTTCGACCAGGGCCATCAGAGCCACGCGACGGGCGACCTCATCAGCCCGATCGAGCGCCGCAGGCGGACAGACCCCGAACCGTGTGGCGTCCTGCAGCACGGAGAACATCACGCCCGCGCAGAAGCCGTCATCCCCCGGATCCCGCGAGGCGCACAGAGTCTGGTACTGCCGCCCGTCGGGATTGCGGTAGTCCGCCTGCTGCCCGGGGGTCAGGTGATTTTCCTTCGGCGCCGGCGTGGCGGCGTCCCGGCGCACGCGACGCACCTCGGATTCGGTTTTCAGTGTGTAGCGCACATGATCGCCGATGACCTCCACCCGCGCCACGGCGTCAGGGTTGACCCCGCCGGCGGGAAAGCCCGCCGGCATGCGGCGGCCGTTGACGCTGACCGGCGACGAGCCGGTGAACGGCAGGATGAGATTCACCTCGCCTGACCCCGCCGGGGCCGTGCGCACGTCGATCCGCTCGGCGGCCACGGCCCACATCGGCAGACCCTCCGGCAGCGGCTCGCCGTTCAAAAGGGTGCGCGCGCCCGCGCCCAGCGCGATGCTACGGGGTTGTTCCACAGGCAGAATCGGGGGGGTTGCAATGGCGTGCGGTGGCCGGACCACGGCTTCGCGCTCCCCGGCCACCGCCAGCGATCCGGCCCCGGCCAGGGCGACCATCAGGCCAGCGAGGCCCAGGGCCATCAGGCGGGGGCCGCGACCGGCGGCGGGGGCGGGGCTCAATACGGCTTTCAGGCGGTGCATGGCGGTGGTCCTCCCCGCGCCGGTGAAGGTCAGGGCGGGCAGGCCGCCGGACGCCTGCGGACCGGCGCGGTCCCGCAAGGCCTCGATCAGGGACCGGGCGTAGGCCCGGCGCGTCTCCGCGACGGCGTCGCCCAGGGCCAGGGCGTCGCACGCCTCCTCGCGGGCCGCGGCGCGCCGCGCGCGCAGCATCGGCATCAGCGGATTGACGGCCAGCAGCGCCAGCAGCGCCTCCTCCTGCCACAGGGCGTGATGATCGCCGCGTTTCAGATGCGCCAGCTCATGGCCGACCACGGCGCTGGCGGCGACCGTGTCGGCCCCGTCGGTCAGGCCGCGGGGCAGGATCAGATGAACGCGGCCCAGATGGGCCAGCAGCGCCTCGGACGTCGCCGCGCTGACCCGGACCCGGGGCGTGCGGATGGCCAGTTCAAGGGCGGCCGTCTCGACCATCGCCGTCACCGCCGCGCCGGGCGCCTCGGCCTGGCGGACGATCCGGACCAGCCGTCGGGCGCGGATCGCCAGCGCCGTCAGCCGCGCGGCGGTCAGCAGGGCGGCCAACCCCAGCACGGCCCACGCGGCCATGGCGGGATCAAAAACGAACGACGGCGCGGGGGCGATTGCGGCGAACTCCGCCGGCGCCGTGACGAGGGCCGTGGGCAAAGCGCTGGAGGCTGCGGGGAGGTTTCGCACCGGCGCGGGCGTCAGCAGCAGCAGGCCGACGGCCAGCGGCGGCAGGGCCGGAAGGATCAGGGCGGCGGCCCAGACCCGGTCCCTCAGCCGGGGATCGGCGCTCAGCCGCTCCACCAGCCGGCCACTCGCCCAGGCCAGCGCCGCTGTCGCGACCGACAGGCCCAGCGACAGCGCGAGAAGTTCGGGGGCGCCCATCAGCGGTCCTCCCTGTCGGCGTCGGGCGCGGACAGGGCCGCTTCCAGCTCGGCGATGTCTCCGGCGTCGAGGATCTGGCTGCCCGAGAAGGCCGCCGCGGGCAGGGGGCCGTCGAGGTCCAGCAGGGCGCCCAGCCGTTTCATCAGCCCGCCGATCACCGCCGTCTTGGGCTGGGCCGTCGAATAGACCGCCATGCCATGGGCGTCGCGCCGGCTCAGCAGGCCCTTGGCCCGCATCCGCTCCAGCACCGTCCGGGTCGTGGACGACGACCAGCCCAGGCTCCCGGCAATCCGGTCCTGCACCTCCCGCGCGGACAGGTCGCCGTCGCGCCAGAAGCATTTCAGGACGTCCAGTTCGGACTCGCTGGGGGCTGTGGGTTCGGCCATGACGGAGATCTCACGAGGAATGTAACGACAACGCTACAATTGTAACCCGACGACGTCAACTGTCGCTTTCAGCGGCCGTGGCGCGGATAGCTGAGGCGCGGTGTCGGACTCTCGTTGACCCCCTGACCCCTTTCCGCTATAGCCGCGCGCTCTTCGAGATTTCCCCGCCGTGGACCGTGCTCCGCGGCGTTTCCGTTCGTAAGGTTTGACTGATGGCCAACAATGCCGGCGCCAAGAAAGCGATCCGCAAGATCGCTGCCCGCACCGAAGTGAACAAGGCGCGCCGCACGCGTGTCCGCACCTTCCTGCGCAAATTCCAGGAAGCCGTCACGGGCGGCGACGCCGGTGCGGCCAAGACCGCCTTCGTCGAGGCGCAATCCGAGCTGATGCGCGCCGTCTCCAAGGGCGTGGTTCACAAGAACACGGGTTCGCGGAAGGTCGGTCGCCTGGCCGCCCAGCTGAAGAAAATGTCGGTCGCCTGACACGACGGGCTACGGACGGCCTTTTACAGGCCTGTCATAGTTAATATCAGCGATTTCAACGGCGAGGGAGCGAACGCTTCCTCGCCGTTTGCACGTGTGCGTCTAACCGCCCAGACGGGAATTCGCTCTCCCGTCTGTGGCGAAATACGGTTTTTCGTTGACTGCGTTTGGCTTTAGCGGAGTCAACAATTTTAAGTGCGAATCGACTCGCGAATCAGCGTTGACGCCCCCCTCGCCGGGCGTAAGTTTGGGGCGCTGACGCACTTCCATCCCCACACGGATGAAGACGGCGCGGAACCTGATTTCGTGTCGGCGTGAGACGTCTGTTCGAGAGTTCGACCCCACCTGCGCGGCGCCATCGCCACGCGGGACAGGAGAAGTCGTCCCCGATTCCGGCGTGCTCGAAGGGTGTCGGCGTGTGATGGATTGAGCGGGTGGCTGATGTTTACGGGGAGCGCTGAAATGGCGGGGATGACGGATCCGGATCGTATCTGGACCGAGGCGGCGGGCCGTCTTCGCACGGAAATCGGCGAGGGGCCGTTCAGCTCCTATATCGCGCCGTCGGCCGTCCGCGCCGACGGTTCGGGCCAGCTGATCCTCGTCACCCCGACCGCCTACGCCCGTGACTGGGTGCGCAAGAACGCCCTGCGCCGCATGAACGAGCTGTGGCTGGGCCTCGACGGCCTGTCGCGCCGTCTCGACGTGCGTTGCCGCGCCGAAATGGGCTCGACCCCTTCCGCCTCCCAGGTCGCCGCCGGCCGCGCCGAGGGCGCCGCCCCCATCCCGTTCCAGTCGCTTCCCCAGGCCATGCCGATGGCCACCGTTCCCCCGGTCGCCGACGGGGCCCGCGCCGTGCGCGCCGCCGGCCTGCAGGACCGCCTGACCTTCGACAGCTTCGTCGAAGGACAGGGCAACGCCTTCGCCCTGGCCATCGCCCGTCAGGCCGCGGCCTGGGCCGACGGCCACTTCAACCCGATCTTCTTCTGCGGCCCCTATGGCTACGGCAAGACCCACCTGCTGAACGCCATCGCCTGGGAAGCCCAGCGGCTTCGCCCGGACGCCAGGGTCGTCTATCTGACCGCCGAACGCTTCCTGTCGACCTTCGTGCGCGCCGCCCAGGACCGCACCATGGCCGCGTTCAAGGACAGCCTGCGCGGCGCCGACATGCTGCTGATCGACGACGTCCAGTTCGTCGGAGGCAAGGCCGGCACCCAGGAAGAGCTGCTGTCGACGCTGACCGCCCTGATCGAGGACGGCAAGAAGATCATCATCTCGGCCGACCGCCCGCCCATGGCCCTGACCGAGGTCGAGCCGCGCTTGCGCAGCCATCTGGCCTCGGGCCTGACCTGCCCGGTCGAGCCCGCCGACCGCGCCCTCAAGCTGGCCGTGGCCCGCAACCGCATCCAGGCGCTGGCCAATCTCGGCGTCGTCTCCGGCGAGGCCCAGGCCGAGGTGCTCGAACACCTCGTCGACCGCACCCCCGGCTCGATGCGCGAGCTCGAAGGCGCCGTGAACACCCTGGCCGCCGTCGCCGGCGCCCGCCTGTCGTCGCTCAGCGTCGACGAGACCCAGGCCCTGCTCGGCTCGGCCCTGCGCGGCGGGCCCGAGCGCCGCATCACCGTCGACGAGATCCAGAAGACCGTCGCCGACCACTTCAGCCTCAAACAGGCCGACCTGCTCAGCGAGCGCCGCACCCGCGCCGTGGCCCGTCCGCGCCAGATCGCCATGTGGCTGTGCAAGCAGCACACGACCCGCTCCTATCCCGACATCGGCCGCCGATTTGGAGGCAGGGACCACACCACGGTCCTGCACGGCGTGCGCAAGATCGAGGAACTGATGGGCCTCGACGACCAGATCGCCCGCGACGTCGAGACGCTGACAAGGAAGCTGAGGGGCTAGGGTCGAGGGATTAGGGATTAGGTTTTGGCCCGTGTGCGTTCGGCGGGGGATTATCCACACATCGATGGGGCGGCGTCCCTAATCCCTAATCCCTCATCCCCAGTCCCTTCCTTGCCCCGCCCGCTCAATCCGCTAGTGTCCAAGGCCCTCCAGTCGTGGTGACGCTTTGAGTCGCCGCACCCCGGGCGAGACGACATGCAACTGACCATCGAACGATCCGCGCTCCTCAAGGCCCTCGGCCACGTTCAGAGCGTCGTCGAACGCCGCAACACCATCCCGATCCTGTCCAACGTCCTGCTCAGCGCCGGACGCGACAAGCTCAGCTTCGCCGCCACCGACCTCGACATGGAGATGGTCGACGAGGCCGAGGCCCAGGTGAATGTCGAGGGCCAGATCACCGCCCCGGCCCACACCCTCTATGAAATCGTCCGCAAGCTGCCCGACGGCGCCGAGGTCTCGCTGAGCTACAACGGCGACGACCCCCGTCTGGTGGTCCAGGCCGGCCGTTCGAAATTCAACCTGCCGGTCCTGCCGGCCGGCGATTTCCCGGTGATGTCGACCGAGACCAGCGGCACGCGCTTCACCCTGCCCAAGGAAGACCTCGCCCGGCTGATCGACAAGACCCGCTTCGCCGTCTCGACCGAGGAGACGCGCTACTATCTGAACGGCCTGTATCTGCACACCGTGGCCGACAACGGCATTCCCCTGCTGCGCGCCGTGGCCACCGACGGCCACCGCCTGGCCCTGGCCGAGACCCCGGCCCCCGAGGGCGCCGCCGGCGGCCCCGGCGTCATCGTCCCGCGCAAGACCATCGACCAGGTCCGCCGCCTGCTCGACGACGGCTCCGGCCCGGTCGAGGTCATGGTCAGCCCGCAGAAGATCCGCTTCGAATTCGGCCAGGCCTCCCTGACCTCCAAGGTCATCGACGGCGCCTTCCCCGACTACATGCGCGTCATCCCCAAGGGGAACGACAAACAGGCCGACATCGACAACGCCCTGTTCGCCCAGGCCGTCGACCGCGTCGCCACCATCTCGGCCGAGAAGAGCCGCAGCGTGAAACTGGCCTTCGAGCTGGACCGCGTGACCCTGACGGTGCGCAACATGGAGGCCGGGCAGGGGGTCGAGGAGGTCGAGATCGGCTATTCCGAAGAGCCCTTCGAGATCGGCTTCAACGCCCGCTATCTGCTCGACGTCGCTGGCCAGATCACCGGCGAGACGGCGCACTTCAAATTCGCCGACCCGGCCAGCCCGACCCTGGTCCTCGATCCGGGCGATCCGGGCGTCCAGTATGTGCTGATGCCGCTGCGGGTGTGAGCTGGAGTGAATGGTGAGTAGTGACTGGTGAGTGGTTCGATCGTGAGCGGGATCAGCTGCCGCATCAGCGCCGACGCTCTACTCACTAGTCACAAATCACTCTTCACCCCTTGATCACCGCCCTGACCCTCACCGATTTCCGCTCCTACGCGAGCGCGACCCTGCCCATCGCGGCGGGCGCGGTGGTGCTCCACGGCCCCAACGGCGCCGGCAAGACTAACCTACTGGAAGCTCTCAGCCTGTTCACCCCGGGCAAGGGCCTGCGCGGGGCCACGGCGCCCGAGATGGGCCGCCGCGAACCCGGCGAGGCGACCGGCCGCGCCTGGGCTGTCGCCGCCGTCCTGACCGACGGGGACGGGGAGACGAAGCTGGGCACCGGCGTCCAGTCCGCCGGCGCCGCCCGCCGCATCGTCCGCATCGACGGCGAGACGGCCCAGCCGGGCCGGCTTCTCGACCATCTGCGCCCCGTCTGGGCCACGCCCGAGCAGGACCGGCTGTTCTCGGACGCCCGCGCCGCCCGGCTTCGCTTCTTCGACCGGCTGGTGTTCGCCGCCGACCCCGCCCACGCCGCCTCGGTCTCGGCCTATGAAAAGGCCTTGCGCGAACGCCTGCGGCTGCTGACGGAGGGCGCAGAAGGCCGCGCCGCGGACCCCCTGTGGCTCGATGCGCTGGAAATCCGGCTGGGCGAGGCAGGGGCCGCCGCCGCCGCCGCCCGCGCCGCCGCCCTGACCACGCTCCAGGCCGCCATCGACGCGCGGTCCGACCGGCCCTTCCCCCAGGCCGATCTCGGCCTGACCGGCGAGGCCGAGACCCTGGCCGCCTCGGGCGCCGACGCGACCGCCATCGCCGCCCTCATCCGCGACGGCATGGGCCGCTCGCGCGCCCGCGACGCCGCCGCCGGCCGCTCGCTGTACGGCCCGCACCGCTCCGACCTGACCGCCCTGCACCGCGAGAAGAACCGCCCCGCCGCCGAGGGCTCCTCGGGCGAGCAGAAGGCCCTGGTCCTCAACCTGATCCTCGCCCAGATCGCCCGGCTGGCCGACCAGCCGGCCCCGCCCGTCCTGTTGCTCGACGAGGCCCCCGCCCACCTCGACACGGCCCGCCGCGCCGCCCTGTTCGACGAGATCGAGGCCCTGGGCCTGCAGGCCTTCATGACCGGCACGGAGGCTGAACTGTTCGCGCCGCTGCGCGGTCGGGCGCAGTTCGTGCGGGTGGAGGGCGGGGTGCTCACCGTCGAATAGTTTTCCTTCCCCCATTTCGGCGGAAGGTGGCAGGCGAAGCCTGACGGATGGGGGCTGTTTGCGGCGATCTCCCGTCGCGCCGGCTGTGACGCCGACAGAGCCCCCATCCGAGCCGCTGCGCGGCCCACCTTCCCCCGAAATGGGGGAAGGATTCAGAGGGCCGACCCACCCCGCTTTTCCTCGCAATTCCGCCCTGAATCCCTATATGTTGACGGCCTCGGCGCGGATCGGATTCGCGCCCTGAAAACCGTCCGTTCAAGGCGGCCCCGCCGCCGCCTTCAGAGGCCCTCCGCGAGGGCGTTTCACCGACCGAATATATGACCGATCAGACCCCGACCGCGCGCAACGTCGACACCGCCGAAGAGGCCGCCTACGGCGCCGATTCCATCAAGGTCCTCAAGGGCCTGGACGCGGTCCGCAAACGGCCCGGCATGTATATCGGCGACACCGACGACGGCTCGGGCCTGCACCACATGGTCTATGAGGTGGTCGACAACGCCATCGACGAGGCCCTGGCCGGTCACGCCGACCTGGTCCAGGTCATCCTCAACGCCGACGGCTCGGTCACCGTCACCGACAACGGCCGCGGCATACCCACCGACATCCACGAGGGCGAGGGCGTCTCGGCGGCCGAGGTCATCATGACCCAGTTGCACGCCGGCGGTAAGTTCGACCAGAATTCCTACAAGGTCTCGGGCGGCCTGCACGGCGTCGGCGTCTCGGTCGTCAACGCCCTCAGCGACTGGCTCAAACTGGTCATCTATCGCAACGGCAAACGCCACGAGATGAAGTTCGCGCGCGGCGACACGGTCGAGAGCCTGAAGGTCACCGGCGACGCCCCCCTGCGCGACAACGGCAAGGTCCTGTCGGGCACCGAGGTCACCTTCTATCCCTCGGTCACCACCTTCGCCCATATCGATTTCGACCTGAAGACGCTCGAGCATCGCCTGCGCGAGCTGGCCTTCCTGAACTCGGGCGTGGTCATCAAGCTGCAGGACCATCGCGGAGCCGAGAAATTCGAGGAGATCCTGCACTATGAGGGCGGCGTCGAGGCCTTCGTGCGCCATCTCGACAAGTCCAAGACGCCCATCCTCAAGGACGTCATCGTCATCCGCGGCAAGAAGGAGGGGATCGAGATCGATCTCGCCCTGTGGTGGAACGACTCCTACCACGAGACCATGCTGTGCTTCACCAACAACATCCCCCAGCGGGATGGAGGCACCCATTTGTCGGCCTTCCGCGCGTCGCTGACGCGGGTCATGGGCGGCTATATCGAAGCCGCCGGCGCGGCCAAGAAGGAGAAGGTCTCGGTCTCGGGCGAGGACGCCCGCGAAGGCCTGACCTGCGTCCTGTCGGTCAAGGTGCCGGATCCGAAATTCTCGTCGCAAACCAAGGACAAGCTGGTCTCGTCAGAGGTGCGTCCGGCCGTGGAAGGCCTGTGTTCCGAGGGCCTGTCGACCTGGTTCGAGGAGCATCCGGTCGAGGCCAAACAGGTCGTCGCCAAGATCATCGAGGCCGCCGCCGCCCGCGAGGCCGCGCGCAAGGCCCGCGACCTGACCCGGCGCAAGTCGGCGATGGAGATCTCGTCCCTGCCCGGCAAGCTGGCCGACTGCCAGGAACGCGATCCGGCCAAGTCCGAACTGTTCATCGTCGAGGGCGATTCCGCCGGCGGCTCGGCCAAACAGGCCCGCAACCGTGAGAACCAGGCCGTCCTGCCCCTGCGCGGCAAGATCCTCAACGTCGAGCGCGCCCGCTTCGACCGCATGCTGTCGTCGGAACTGATCGGCACCCTGATCCTGGCGCTCGGCACCGGCATCGGCCGCGACGACTTCAACGCCGACAAGCTGCGCTATCACAAGATCATTCTGATGGCCGACGCCGACGTCGACGGCGCCCACATCCGGACCCTGCTGCTGACCTTCTTCTATCGCCAGATGCCCGAGCTGATCGAGCGCGGCCACGTCTATATCGCCCAGCCGCCGCTCTACAAGGTCTCCAAGGGCAAGCAGTCGCGCTACCTCAAGGACCAGTCCGAGATGGACTCCTACCTGATCGAGGAGGGGGCGTCCGAGGCCGAGCTGGACCTGCCCAACGGCGAACGCCGCGTGGGTCTCGACCTCCAGGCGCTGGTGCGTGAAGCCAAGGCCTTCAAGGCCGGCGTCGACCGCCTGTCGCAACGCGCCCCCGTCTTCGCCATCGAACAGGCGGCGCTCGCCGGCCTGTTCGATGAGGACCCCGCCGATCCGTCGAAGGCCGCCACCCGTCTGAATCTGTACGCCGAGGAAGGCGACGGCGACTGGACCGGCTCGCCGGGCGCCCAGGGGGCCGTGGCCTTCGAGCGCGTGCGCCGCGCCGTGACTGAACGCATCGTCCTGGAAGAGGCGCTGATCCGCTCGCTGGACGCCCGCCGTCTGGCCGAACGCTCGACCGCCTTCGAGGGTCTGTTCGACAAGCCGGCCATCTTCCGCCGCAAGGACAAGGCCGTGACGATCCGGGGTCCGCTCGACCTGCTCGAGGCGGTGCTGGACGCGGGCAAGAAGGGCCTCGCCATCCAGCGCTACAAGGGTCTGGGCGAGATGAACCCGGAACAGCTGTGGGAGACCACCCTGGACGTCAACGCCCGCACCCTGCTGAAGGTGCAGGTCGAGCACCAGGAGGACGCGTCGGACCTGTTCGCCAAGCTGATGGGCGACGTGGTCGAGCCGCGCCGCGAATTCATCCAGGCCAACGCCCTGGACGCGGCGGTCGACGCCTAGGCCCGACCGTCAGGTGCGACCGGCGTCGACGAACGCCTTGATCGTCGGCCAGACCGGCGGCTGGGCGCGCGACCCCTTGCAGACGATGTTGTTGAGGAATTCGGGCGAGGTGTTCGGACGCACATCCTCCCACGCCGCGCCTTCCTCCGGATAGGTGTCCATCTCCGCGCCGTCGGGGCCGTATTCCACCATCCCGGCCGTGCGCCATTTGCCGGTGGCGCACTGGATTTCATAGGTCTCGACCGTATGGCTGTAGTCGCCCGGCGTTCCGGTCCGTGGCGCCGTCGCCACATGGACGGAGGTGATGTCGCCATTGACCACGATGCTGTCGACGTCGGCCATGAAGACATTGCTCTGGCTGCGCGAGAACGGATGCCAGCTTTCGGCCGCCGCCGGCGTGGCGCCCGCCGCCAGAACGACAAGGCTTAGTGCAAGATATTTCACGTTGATCTCCCCAGACCCCTGAACCCTGATGATGCTCCGCTGTGCGGCTTTGGCAAGGGGCGGCGCCGCGATCAGGCCGCGCGGCGCGCGCCGGCGGCGGCTTTCAGGATGGGCTCGAACAGCCATTCCGCCAGATGGCGGACGACCGGCACGGCCACCCCGTCTCCCGTCAGCCGCCAGGCCGCGCTGCTGGAGGCCGGCAGGCTGTAGCTGTCGGCCAGCCCCATCAGCCGCGCCGTCTCACGCGCCGATATCAGCCGCGAGCGCACCACGCCCCGGTCGACGACCAGCACCGTCTGTCGGCTGGAGCCCCCGGCCGGGGTGCGCAGGCAGCCGGCGATGTCGAACCGCACCTCGGCCCGCTGCACCTTGCGGCCATCCGCCTCCTGCCGCGTTCGCCGGTACAGGGCCCCGACGCGCCGTCCGCCGTCGCGGCGCGCCTGTTCCACCTTGGCCAGATTGACCGGCGACATCAGGGCCAGCAGCCCCGCCGTCCGTTCCGGCGGGCTCCATGGCGCATCGGCGGGATTGTCCTCGATCAGGGCCGCCAGCGCCGTCGGTCGCGCGCCCGGTTCGGGCAACCGCCACCAGACCATCCGGGCGCGCAACGCCTCCGGCAGCCGGTCGACGGCGCGGCGCAGGGCGGCGGGGTGGAAGGGCTCCAGCGGTCCCGGCGCGATCAGCCCGGGCGGCGCCGGCAGATCGCCCCTGACGCCGATCACGAAAAGCCGGGGCCGCGACTGGGGCAGGAACCGGTCCGCATTGATGACCAGGGCGCCCCAGCGATAGCCGGCGTCGACATAGGTCTGGCAGACGATCTCGAAATCCCGTCCGCCCCGCGACGTCAGCGCGCCGCACACGTTCTCGACCGCCACGATCGCCGGCGCCCGCCCCTCGGCCGCCAGTCCCCGGGCGACGTCCCAGAAGGCGTGAAACGTCCCCGACCGGCGTCCGCCCAGGCCCGCGCCCACGCCCGCCAGCGACAGATCCTGGCACGGGAACGAGCCCCACATCAGCCCGGCCGCGCCCGGCAGATCGGCTGCGGTCACCGCGCCGATGTCGCCGGGATGGAAGTCGCCGGCGCCCCAGTTGGCGCGATAGGCCTGCGCCTTGCCGGCGTCGATGTCGTTGGCGAACAGGCATCGCCAGCCCTCGCCCAGCCCGGCCCTGACCATCCCCCCGCCCGCGAAGAATTCGTAGAAGCCGGGCCGCCGGTCGTCGAGCGGGTGAACGGACGATTCGATCATGAGCCGACGCTGACGCGCCGGCGCCGCCAAGTCCAATCATCTGTGCCGGATCATGGCCCTGCCGTGACCCGAAGACGTGCCGCGCGAGGCGCCGCATTTTGGTTCACTCATGAAAATAGTTTCACCTGTCGTGATGAAAATGGTTGACTACCAGCCTGTCCTGGATGCCTCTTGATGCAGCAAGCGCCGGAACAGGCGCGCGGGAAACGTCGACGATCATGGTTGAGGCTCCGATCATTTCGGATCGCGCGCGCGGCGCCACGCTCCCGGGAGTGCGGGGGTGAAGCCGTCGCGTCGCGGTATTCTGAAAGGATCGGCCCTGTCCGCGGCCGCCCTCGGGCTTCCACGGTCGGCTCAGGCCCGGGCTGAAAGCCCGTCAAACATGGCGCGCCGCCGTTCAAGGCTGTCGTTCGGCTGGCGTTTCCATCTCGGCCACGCCCAGGATCCGGCGCGCGATTTCGATTTCGGCCTCGACCAGAGAACCTACGCCAAGGCGGGCACCAAGGTGGCGACGGCCGCCGCTGCTGATTTCGACGACAGCGGCTGGCAGGCGGTGCAGCTGCCTCACGACTGGGCCATCGATCTGCCCTTTGTGGACAATCCCGACCCGCCGCCGATCGGCGAGGACGATCCGAAGGCCGCGCACGGTTTCAAGCCGCTGGGTCGCGAGCATCCGGAGACCAGCGTCGGCTGGTACCGTCATCCTCTCGCCATTCCGGCCGACATGGCCGGTCAGCGGCTGTCGCTGGAATTCGACGGCGCCTTCCGCGATGTGGTCGTGTTGCTGAACGGCTTCATCGTGCACGAGCATGAGGGCGGCTATTCGCCGTTCCGGGTCGACATCACCGATGTCGCCGTCCCCGGCGAGACCAACATCCTGACCGTCCGTGTCGATGCGAGTCTGGGGGAGGGCTGGTTCTACGAGGGCGCCGGCCTTTACCGCCATGTCTGGCTGGTGGCGACCGACCCGGTTCATGTGCCGCAATGGGGCGTGTGGGTTCGGGCGGAGCCCGCCGGGGCAGGCGCGAAGGCTGTCGTCGTCGTTGATGTGAAGAACGAGGCCGGGCCCCCGGCGGCCTGCGAGGTCGCGATGCGGATCGTCGATCCGGACGGGGCGCCGGTGGCGGAGGGTTCGGCGAACACGACCCTCGCGGGCTGGAGCGAGGGCGCGGTCGAGACCACGCTCAGCTGGGATCGGGTCCTGCTGTGGTCCACGCAGACGCCGCGCCTGTACCGGCTGATCGCCGAGGTGCGCGTGGCGGGGCGGATCGTCGATCGATACGAACAGCCGTTCGGCGTCCGGACCGCCGTGTTCGACGCGCGCCGCGGCTTCTTCCTCAACGGTCAGCCTCTGAAGCTGCTGGGCGCCTGCTGCCATCAGGACCACGCCGGCGTCGGGGCCGCGATCCCGGACCGGCTGCAGGCCTGGCGGCTGGAACAGCTGAAGGCCATGGGCTGCAACGCGTATCGCGCCTCGCACAATCCGCCGACGCCCGAACTGATGGACGCCTGCGACGCCTTGGGCGTTCTGGTGATCTCTGAAACGCGCCGCATGGCCTCGGACACCGCGGCCATGGCCGAGCTGGAATCGCTGGTCCGGCGCGACCGCAACCGGCCGTCGGTCATCGCCTGGTCGATCGGCAACGAGGAGCAGGCGATCCAGGGTACGCAGCGCGGGGCCCGGATCGCCACGACCATGGTCCGGCGGGTCAACCGGCTGGATCCGACGCGGCCGACGACGGCGGCGCTGGACCAGAATTTCGGCGACGGCGTGTCGCGGGTCGTCGACATCCTGGGCTTCAACTACCGCACGCCGCAGATGGAGCCCTATCACGCCCGCTTCCCCGACCAGCCGATCCTCGGCAGCGAGACGGGCAGCACCGTCCAGACGCGCGGCGAATACGTCCGCGACGACGCCCGCCATATCGTGCCCGCCTACGACACCGAACACCCTTGGTGGGCCTCAACCGCCGAGGACTGGTGGACCATCGCGGCGGAGCGCCCCTATATCGCCGGCGGGTTCATCTGGACGGGCTTCGACTATCGCGGCGAGCCGACGCCGTTCAACCGCTGGCCCAGCGTCGCTTCGTATTTCGGCGCGATGGATTCCTGCGGATTCCCCAAGGACAACTACTGGTACTACCGCGCCTGGTGGCGGCCGGAGCCGCTGGTCCATCTGTTCCCGCACTGGAACTGGGAGGGCCGCGAGGGCGAGGCGATACCCGTCTGGGTCCATGCCAATGTCGATCGGGTCGAGCTGTTTCTGAACGGTCGCTCGCTGGGTTCGAGGGACGTTGTGCGGAACCGGCATCTGGAATGGTCCGTGCCCTGGGCGCCCGGCGTGATCGAGGCCCGAGGCTACAAGGACGGCCGCGCCCTGCCGCCGGTGCGCCGCGAGACGGCGGGGCCGGCTTCGCGGATCGAGCTGACCACGGACCGGTCCCGCCTGCGCGGCGACGGCCAGGACGTGGCGATGCTGGCGGTGCGCCTGCTGGACCAGCGGGGCCGTCCCGCGCCCCGGGCGGCGGAGCAGATCACCTTCGAGGTCCAGGGGCCGGGGCGGATTATCGGCGTCGGTAATGGAAATCCCACCAGCCACGAACCGGACCGCGCCACGACGCGCAAGACCTTCAACGCCCTGGCCCAGGCCATCCTTCAGACCGACCGCGCAAGCGGCGAGATTTCAGTAACGGCCACCGGGCCGGGCCTCCGGCCCGCGACCCTCAGGCTGCGCGCCGCGTGAGACACGGACCAACACAGACGCCGGACAACGGCGGACCATCGGGGAAGAAGACCATGACCGGATTTCAGAACAGATTGCTCGGCGCCTCGGCGCTGACGGCGGCGTTCCTGCTGGCGCCGGCGCTCGCCAGCGCACAGACTGCGCCAACCCAGGAACCCGACGCGACCGAGATCGACGAGGTGATCGTCACCGGCATCCGGGCCTCGCTGCGCGACTCCATCGCCGTCAAGCGCCGGTCGCCGCTGGTCATCGAGGCGATCTCGTCCGAGGACATCGGCCAGCTGCCGAATGTGACCATCGCCGAGGAGCTCGTGCGCCTGCCCGGCATCAACGGCACCCGCGACCGCGGCAACCAGAGCCAGGCGGCGATCCGCGGCCTCGGCCCGCGTCTGGTGCTGGGTCTCGTCAACGACCGCGAGGTGGCCTCGTCCGAGCCCGACCGCAACGTGCGCTGGGAAATCTATCCGTCCGAGGTCGTCTCCGGCGTCGAGGTCTACAAATCGCAGTCGGCCGACCTCATCGCCGGCGGCGTGGCCGGCACGATCAACATCCGCACGGTCAAGCCGCTGGACTATTCCGGGCCCGCCATCGCGGCCAGCGCCGGCGCCGTCTATTACGAGTCCGGCGAAAATCTGCCGGACTACGACCCCCTCGGCTATCGCGCGGCCGCCAGCTTCACGGAAAGCCTGTCCGACACCTTCGGCGTCAATCTGGGCGTCAGCCGTCAGGAACAGAGGAACGGTTTCGCCTCCTTCCAGGGCTGGGGTTTCAATGACGAGGACACCGGCGGACAGCCGGGCGACGTCGATGGCGACGGCGATCTGGACGCCACGCCCTGGGGCGCCCAGACCGAGGTCAAGCGGCTGGCCGAGGACCGCACCGGCGTCAACGGCGCCGTCCAGTGGCGTCCGAACGACAGCTTCGAACTGAACTTCGACGCCCTCTATTCCCAGATCGATATCGGCGAGGATCAGAACCAGGCCTGGTATGGCCGGAACGGCGCCATCGGCAACTGGGCCGGCGGCTCGGGCTGGGCCTACAACGACCCCGGCGCCTCCTACACCATCATCGACAACACCGTCGTCGCGGCCACCCTGCCGTTCGTCTCGGTCACCAACGTCATCGCCCGCTACGTCGAGGACAAGACCCTGTTCGTGACCGGGCTGAACGGCCGCTGGACGACCGGCGACTGGACCGTGCTGGGCGACCTCTCCTATTCGAAGGCCGAACGCGACAACACCTGGCAGGCCGTGTTCACCGAGGTCTATCCAAACTCGCTGTCGTTCGACATGCGCTCGGGCGTGACGCCGTCGGTGTCGACCAGCTCGGACCCCGCCGATCCCGCCATCCAGAGCCTGCCCGGCTGGGTGCCGGGCCAGACGGATGGCGGTCATCTGGAAGACGAACTGATGGCCGGGCGCTTCGACGCCCGCCGCTGGCTGGGCGACACCGGCATGACCGAGGTCTCGTTCGGGGCGCGGATATCGGACCGGGCCAAGGGCTATCGCCGGACCCAGTGGTTCCAGGCGCCGATCGCCGGCGCCCTGCCGGCCAATCTGCTTAGCAGCTTCACGGTCGATGACTTCACCGCCCCGCCGCTGCTGAACGGCGATTTCGACGCCCTGGCGCAGGCGGCCTACGGCGGCTTCACCGAGCCGGCGAACTCCGAAGTGCTGGGCTCGCGTTGGGATGTCGAGGAACAGGTCGCCGAGGCCTATGTGAAGGCCGACTTCTCCAGCCAGTGGGGCGGCATGCCGCTGACCGGCAACGTCGGCGTCCGGGTGGTTGCGACCGAGACGACCAGCAGCGGCTACGAGTCCGTCAACGGCGGTCCGCTGACGGCGGTCAGCATCGACAACGACTATGTCGAGGTCCTGCCCAGCCTGAACCTGACGCTCGCCCTGGCCGAAGACAAGCAGCTGCGCTTCGGTGCGGCCCGCACCATCGCCCGGCCTCCGCTGGACGAGCTGCGCGCCGGACGGACCCTGTGGAACACCGCCCCGCCGCCGACGGGCAGCGCCGGCAATCCCCTGCTCGAGCCGTTCCGCGCCACCCAGTTCGACGTGTCCTACGAGTGGTATTTCGCGCCCGAGGCCCTGTTCGCCGCGGCCGTCTATTACAAGGACGTCGACAGCCACATCGGCTATTCGACCCAGCCGGTCGCCATCGGCGGCGTGACCTACAACGTCACCGGGCCGTTCAACGGCGACGGCGGCGGCATCTCGGGCGCCGAGTTCACCTTCCAGACCCCCTTCAGCTTCATCCCGGGTCTGCAGGACTTCGGCATCTACACCAACTTCGCCTATGTCGATTCCGACGTGAAGGAGTTCTATCCCGCCAACGATCCGCTGGAGGGAACGGGGCTGGCGGAACGGACCGCCACCATCGACCTGTGGTACAGCAACGGCCGGTTCGAGAGCCGGCTGGGCTACAAGTATCACAGCCCCTTCACCATCATCGCCGGCTGGGACGGATCGGCCCTGCGAACGCTCGAGAGCGAGGGCATCCTCGACTTCAGCGCGTCGTATCAGGTCAACGACCAGATCGGCCTGCGCTTCCAGGCCGGCAACCTCACCGACGAGCCGGTGCGGGTCCACTACGACAACAGCACCGACCGGCTGGCGCGCTACGACCACTATGGCCGTCGTTTCAGCTTCGACATCACCCTGCGCTACTGAGTGCGCCCGGCGGGCGGCGCCGACGCCGCCCGCCGGCTTTCGAGGCCCTGTTCCATGATGCGTTTCCTGCCCCCGGCCCTGGCCGCCCTGATGGTCGCGACCGCCGGTCCCGCCGCCGCCCAGACCGCGCCCCGCTTCTATTTCGGCGCGGACCTGTCCTATGTGAACGAGATGGAGGACTGCGGCGCCGTCTATCGCGTGGGCGGGCAGGCCTATGATCCCTACGCCATCTTCGCGGAGACCGGCCACAATCTGGTGCGCGTGCGTCTGTGGAACGACGCGGAATGGACCGACTACAGCGACCTCGACGACGTCCGGGAGACGATCCGCCGGGCGAGGGCCGAGGGCATGCAGGTGCTGCTGGACTTTCACTATTCCGACGACTGGGCCGACGGCGACAAGCAGATCGTGCCCAAGGCCTGGCGGCCCATCCGCGACGACGTCCCGGCCCTGTCCCAGGCGCTGTACGACTATACGCTCCGGACGCTGAACGCCCTGGCGGCGGAGGGTCTGATGCCCGAGATGGTCCAGGTCGGCAACGAGACCAATCCCGAACTGATGGGCGAGCTGGACTGGAAGGAAAAGCGCGAGGGCATCAACTGGCCGCGCAACGCCGCCCTGCTCAACGCCGGGATCAAGGCCGTCCGCGACGCCTCGGCCGGGAGCGCCATCCAGCCGCGCGTCATGCTGCACATCGCCCAGCCCGAGAACGTCGAGCCGTGGTTCGCCGCCGCCACCGAGCATGGCGTGACCGACTATGACCTGATCGGCGTCAGCTATTACCGCAAATGGTCGACCAACGACCTGGCCGGCCTCGGCTCGACGATCCAGCGCCTGACCGCCGCCTATGACGCCGATGTGGTGGTTGTGGAGACCTCCTATCCCTTCACCAACGACGGGGCCGATGCGTCGCCGAACCTGCTCGGGCCCGACACCCTGCTGCCGCAGTATCCGGCGACCGAGCAGGGCCAGCTGAAATACATGACCGACATCACCCAGACCGTGATCACCAACGGCGGGACCGGCGTCGTCTACTGGGAGCCGGCCTGGGTCTCGACGCGCTGTTCGACGCGCTGGGGCCGGGGTTCGAACTGGGAGAACGCGACCTTCTTCGACTGGCGTCGCGGCAATGAACTGACCATGGCCGGACATTGGCCCACGGCCGAATACCGCTGGCCTTCCCCTGTCGGGAAATAGGGGGTCAGACCGCCGGACCGGCCCGCCAGGCGGCCACAAAGGCGGCCGCCGATGCGCCGGCCTGTTCGGCCGGAACGCCCGGCCTGAACAGGGCCGAGCCGATGCCGAAGCCTGAGGCGCCGGCCTTGCGCCAGCCCGCCACGCCGTCCGGATCGACCCCGCCCACGGCGTAGACGCGTGTCCCGGCCGGCAGGACGGCGCGCACCGCCTTCAACCCGGCCGGACCGGCGACCTCGGCCGGAAACAGTTTGAGGACGTCCGCGCCCGCATCCAGCGCCTGAAAGGCTTCGGACGGCGTGAAAAAGCCCGGCATCGACAGCAGCCCCATCGCCCTGGCCGCGCCGATCACCTCGGGGTTGGTGTTGGGCGAGATGATGATCTGGCCGCCCGCCGCGGCTACTTCGCGCGCGGCCGCGACGGTCAGGACCGTGCCCGCCCCGACCAGCGCCCGCCCGTCCAGCGCCTGGCGCAGCCGACGGATGCTCTCCAGCGGTTCGGGCGAGTTCAACGGCACTTCCAGACAGACGAAGCCCGCGGCGACGATGGCCTCGCCCACCGCGACGGCCTCGTCGGGCTCGAGCCCGCGCAGGATGGCCACCAGGGGCAGGGCGTCCAGGGTTTCGACGGAGCAGGGGATCATCGGCGGGCCGCCTCGTGAATGCGCCACAGGCCGCGCGCCGTGGCGGTCGGGCCGTCCGCGACGCGGACCTCGGTGAAGCCCGCCAGCGACAGCGCCGTCGCATAGCGTCGATTGAGCGCCGCGGCGCCGACCAGGGTCACGGGCCGCATCCTGCCGCCGAGCCGGGCCGCGATCTCGGCTCCGATCAGCAGTCCGGACAGATAGTCGGCCGCGGACTCGACCGACAGCCGGTCGGCCAGGCTCTCGACCCGGACGGAAAACAGCAAGGCCGTCAAGGCCGGATCGGCCAGGGCTCGCGTCACCCCCGCTTCAAACGCCGCGGCGTCCATGTCGGGCTCGCCCATGCCCGCGCCCATGACCGTCCCGGTCCGGATCGCGGCGAACAGTTCTCCGGTCATGAAGGTGCGGAAATCGGTGATCGACCCGGCCTGGACGCTGATCCATTTGCTGTGGGTTCCCGGCGCGACCACGCAGTCATCGTCCCGGTCAAGCTCGAGGCCCATGATCTGGGTTTCCTCGCCGCGCATGACATCGACCATCCGGCCGTCAGACATCGCCCGGACCCCCGGCACGATCGACACCCCGGGCGCCCCCGGAGGCGACCCCAGGGCGGCGGCCAGATCTTCCAGCGTCACCGGCGTCGACTGATAGGGCATTTCCCGCCACTTGCCGCGCCCGCCGGCCATGCCGCAGGCGAGAACGGGCAAGCCCTCGGCCAGCCAGTCGCCGGCGACGTCGGTCAGAACGCCGGGAAAGGCGTCCGGGGCCAGCCCCCCCGCCCCCCGCGGGTCCGATCTGGCGTCCATGACGGCGCCGCCCCGCGCGATCCGCATGACGCGCAGATTGCTGGTGCCCCAGTCGACGCCGATCAGTCGGGCCCCGTCGCTCACCTCACCACCAGATGGCGTAGACGGCGATCAGGAAGGCGATCACGCCCGCGCCCGCGATGTTGAAGCCGATCGAGGTCCTGTAGCTGACGCCGTCCAGCCGGATCTGCATCGTCCCCTCCTTGGGCGGGGAGAGCAGGGAGACGATCACCGCCGCCGCCAGGGCGGCCAGGAAGACCACGCCCACCCGGTTCATGAACGGCAGGGTGAAGACCCCCTCGCGGTCCAGCCACCACATCAGGCCGGACAGGGCGACGCCGCCGATGGCGGCCGTCAGGGCGCCCGCTTCCGACGCCCGCTTCCAGAACAGGCCGAGGATGAAGATCACCACGATCGACGGGGTGAAGAAGCCGGTGAAGTCCTGGATGAACTGGAACGCCTGGCTGAAGCCGCCCAGCAGCGGGCGCGCGACCAGGACGCCGATGACCATGGCGCTGACGGCGGCGATGCGGCCCACCAGCACAAGATGCTGTTCGGACGCGCCCTTGTTGGCCTTGGCGTACAGGTCGAGCGTGAAGATGGTCGAGATCGAATTCACCTTGGACGCCAGCGAGGCGACGATGGCCGCGATCAGGGCCGCGAACACCAGCCCCTTCAGTCCCGCCGGCAGCAGGTTCATCATCGTCGGATAGGCCTGATCGGGCGCGGAGAGCGTCGGAGCCAGCACCAGGGCCGCCATGCCCGGCAGCACCACGATCACCGGCATCAGCAGCTTCAGATAGGCGGCGAAGGCGATTCCCTTCTGGGCCTCGCCCAGTGACTTCGCCGCCAGCGCCCGCTGGATGATGTACTGGTTGAAGCCCCAGTAGCTGATGTTCATGATCCACAGCCCGCCCAGCAGCACGGCGATGCCGGGCAGTTCCTTGAAGTTGGGATTGTCGGGCGACAGGATCATGTCGAACTTGTCGGGGAATTCCGTCAGCAGGGTCTGGAAGCCCACGACCGGACCGCCGGCTCCGCCGATCTGACCCAGCGCCATGAAGCCGATGATCAGGCCGCCCGCGACCAGCAGGGCCACCTGGACGATATCGGTCAGGGCGACCGCCTTCAGCCCGCCCCACAGCTGATAGGCCAGGGCGAACACGCCGATGGCGACGATGGCGTACATCTGGTCCAGACCGGTGACCGTGTTCACGGCGATCGAGCCCAGCCACAGGATCGAGGTCACGTTCACGAAGACGTAGAGCAGCAGCCAGAACACCGCCATGACGTTGCGGATCGTCGGGCCGTACCGCTGCTGCAGGAACTGCGGCATGGTGACGATGTCGTTGCGCAGGAAGATCGGCAGGAAGAATTTGCCCACGATCAACAGGGTCAGGGCCGCCATCCATTCGTAGGAGGCGATACCGAGGCCGATCACATAGCCCGAGCCCGACATGCCGATGATCTGTTCGGCCGAGATGTTGGCGGCGATCAGCGAGGCGCCGATGGCCCACCACGGCAGGTTCTTCGAGGCCAGGAAATAGTCGGTCGAGGTCTTCCTCGCGCCCCCCTTGTCGCGCGACACCCACTGGGCCAGGCCGAAGATCAGCACGGCGTAGACGGCCAGAATGACCAGATCGATGGTCGCGAGCGACATGCGGTGCCCTCCCCAGGCATGTCCCGGTTGACCGGGCTCCTCGCGACGCTAGGTCAGGGGATCAGGTCGCGCAACTATTTTTCATATGTGTATGTTGGTTTCACTAGCGACAATATTTGCTCCGCGAGGGATAATCGCCCTTCACCCGACCGCGCGCGCCCGCTAGCGTCCGGAACGCTTGAAACGGACGCTGGAATGACGCTGCAGGACGACGCCGAGGATCGCAAATATCGCGCACCCGCCCTCGAGAAGGGGCTGGACGTGCTGGAGTTGCTGTCGGCCCAGGGCGAGCCGATGACGCCGTCCCAGATGTCCGCGACCCTCGGCCGGTCGGTCAGTGAACTGTTCCGCATGATCCAGGTGCTGGAGTTTCGCGGCTATATCGAACAGTCGTCCGGCGCCTATCGGCTGACCAACCGGCTGTTCACGCTCGGCATGTCGCAGGCGCCGATCAAGTCGCTCGTCGATGTGGCCCTGCCGGTGATGCGCGATCTGGCGGCGGCGACGTCGCAGTCCTGCCATCTCGTGGTGCCGACCGGGGATCAGATCGTGGTTATCGCCCGGATCGAGGGGCCGGGCGATCTCGGCTATTCGGTTCGCATCGGCTACCGCCGCAACATCATCGAGGCGACCTCGGGCCTGATGTTCTACGGCTGCGCCAACGAGCGGGCCAGAACCCAGCTGCACCAGATGCTGGTCGACGGGTCCGGCGTGCAGAAGGTCCGGAAATTCGCCGCCGCCGCCCTGGCCGCGGCCGAGGCCGGCCATGTCGAGCGCCCCAGCGATTTCGTGAAGGGCGTCACCGATCTGGTCGCGCCCGTCATGGGCGCCGACGGCATCATCGCCACCCTGATCACGCCTTACATCGAGCGCATGCCGCCGACCTGCCCGATGCGGGAAGCGGTCTCGCGGCTTCGCGAGGCGGCGGAGACCATCTCGGGGGATATGAGCGCGGTGTCCCAGGCCTGACGCGCGCCGTTGACTTCGACGGCCTGGTACAGCATTTTCGCCCGCAGAAATCTGTTTCACTTGTAAAATAACAAGAGTCGCCGTTCGGACGACAGACGCCAGGGAGGCGCGCGAGGCATGGGGGCCATCTACCCGGACCTGAAGGATCGCGTCGTCGTCGTCACCGGCGGCGCGGGCGGTATCGGCGAGGCGATTTCGCGAGCCTTTCACGCCCAGGGCTGCAAGGTCGGCGTTCTCGACATCGACGTCACGCGGGGCGAGCGCCTGCAGGACGAACTGGGCGACCGCCTGCGGTTCGTCGCCTGCGACCTGACCGACATTCCGGCGCTGAAGAGCGCGATCGGCGCGGTGCGCGAGGGCTTCGGTGCGATCGACATCCTGATCAACAACGCCGCCCATGACGAGCGCCACGAGACGCTGGAGGTCACCGAGGCCTATTGGGACGGCCGTATCGCGGTCAATCTGAAGCACCAGTTCTTCGCCGCCCAGGCCGTGCTGCCGGACATGAAGGCGTCGGGCGGCGGATCCATCGTCAACCTGGGTTCGACCTCCTGGATCATCGGGCAAGGGGGCATGGCGGCCTATACGGCCAGCAAGTCCGCGGTGCTGGGCCTGACGCGCTCGCTCGCGCGCGATTTCGGCGCGTTCGGCGTGCGCGTGAACGCGGTGGCGCCCGGCTGGATCATGACCGAGCGCCAGCTGGCCCTGTGGGTCACGCCCGAAACCGAACAGGACATCTACAAGAACCAGTGCCTGAAGCGTCGGCTGACGCCCGACGACATAGCCCGGGTGGTCGTCTTCATGAGTTCCGACGAGGCCGGCGCCATCACCAACCAGCACTATGTCGTCGACGGCGGCTGGACCTGATCCGATGAAGACGCCCCCCGCCAAGGGCCTGCGCAGCCGGGCCTGGTTCGACAACCCCGACAACCCCGACATGACCGCGCTCTATCTGGAGCGCTATCTGAACTACGGCCTGACCCGGCGCGAGCTTCAGTCCGGCAAGCCGATCATCGGCATCGCCCAGACCGGCTCGGACCTCAGCCCCTGCAACCGGCACCACCTGGTTCTGGCCGAGCGCGTCCGCGAAGGCATACGCGAGGCCGGCGGCATCGCCATGGAGTTCCCGGTCCACCCGATCCAGGAAACCGGCAAGCGTCCGACGGCCGGGCTCGACCGCAACCTCGCCTACCTGGGTCTGGTCGAGAGCCTGTACGGCTATCCGCTGGACGGGGTGGTGCTGACCATCGGCTGCGACAAGACCACGCCCGCCTGTCTGATGGCGGCCGCGACGGTGGACATGCCCGCCATCGCCCTGTCGGTCGGGCCGATGCTGAACGGCTGGCACAAGGGCGAGCGCACCGGGTCGGGCACCATCATCTGGAAGGCGCGCCAGATGCTGGCCGCCGGAGAGATCGACTACGACGGCTTCCTCGAGCTGGTGGCGTCATCGGCGCCGTCCGTCGGCTATTGCAACACCATGGGCACGGCCACGACGATGAACTCCCTGACCGAGGCGCTGGGGATGTCTCTGCCCGGTTCGGCCGCCATCCCGGCGCCGTACCGCGAGCGGGCCCAGGTCGCCTATGAGACGGGGCTGCGGATCGTCGACATGGTGCGCGAGGATCTGAAGCCGTCGGACATCCTGACGCGCGAGGCCTTCCTCAACGCCATCGTCGTCAACTCCGCCATCGGCGGCTCGACCAACGCCCCGGTGCATCTGACGGCCCTGGCGCGCCACGCCCACATCGACCTGCCGCTGCAGGACTGGCAGACGCATGGGCTGGACGTCCCCCTGCTGGTCAATCTGCAGCCCGCCGGCGCCTATCTGGGCGAGGACTATTTCCATGCCGGCGGCGTGCCGGCGGTGGTCCACGAACTGACGAAACAGGGACTGATCCACCTCGACGCCCTGACGGTGACCGGTCGGTCGATCGGCGAGAACTGCGCCGGCCGCGCCACCGGCATGCCGGACGTGATCCGGCCGATCGACCAGCCGCTGAAGCCCCAGGGGGGCTTCCTGGTCTTCACCGGCAATCTGTTCAGCACCGCCATCATGAAGCTGAGCGTGATCAGCCCCGAGTTCCGCACGCGCTATCTGTCCGACCCGGCCGACCCCAACGCCTTCGAAGGGCCTGTCGTCGTGTTCGACGGACCCGAGGACTATCATCGCCGCATCGACGACCCCGCCCTCGGCGTCACCGAGCGGACCCTGCTGTTCATGCGCGGGGCCGGGCCGATCGGCTATCCGGGCGCGGCCGAGGTCGTGAACATGCGGCCGCCGGACTATCTCATCAAACAGGGGGTGACCGCCCTGGCCTGTATCGGCGACGGACGTCAGTCGGGCACCTCGGGCTCGGCCTCGATCCTGAACGCCTCGCCGGAAGCGGCGGCCGGCGGGGCCATCGCCCTGCTCCGGACCGGCGACCGGGTGCGCATCGACCTGAACACGGGTCGGGCCGATGTGCTGATCCCGGACGAGGAACTGGCCGGGCGCCGCGCCCTCTTCGAGGCCGGGGGCGGTTACGCCTGTCCCGCCTCCCAGACGCCGTGGCAGGAGATCCAGCGCGGAATGGTCAGCCAGCTGGAGACCGGCGCGGTGCTGGAGCCGGCGGTGAAATACCACCGCATCATCGACCGCTTCGGCCTGCCGCGCGACAGCCACTGACGGAGCCGACATGGCCGATACCGAAGCGCCCGAACTGGTCTGGGACCTGAGGGCCGAACTGGCCGAGGGGCCCGTCTGGGTGGCCCGGGACCGCGCCGTCTGGTTCGTCGACATCAAGGGCCGCAAACTGCACCGCTACGGCGTGGACGACGGGTCGAAGACATCGTGGGACACGCCTGACCAGACGGGTTTCGCCCTGCCGGCCGTGGACGGCTCACTGATCTGCGGGGTGCGCGGCGGCCTGCATCGGTTCGATCCGGCGACCGGCCGGTTCACCCGGCTGATCGCGGTCGAGGCGGACCGGCCGCAGAACCGGATCAACGACGGCTTCGTCGCCCCGGACGGCAGCCTGTGGTTCGGGACCATGGACGACTCCGAGGCCACGGTCAGCGGCGCCCTGTACCGTTACGCCGACGGGGCGCTGGTCCGTCACGACGACGGCTATCGCGTCACCAACGGCCCGGCGATGAGCCCGGACGGACGCACCCTCTACCACAACGACACGGTCAACCGCCGTATCCATGCCTTCGATCACGCCGACGGCGTCCTGACCAACAGGCGGGTCTTCGCCGAGACCGCGGACGGCTTCCCTGACGGCCCGAGCGTCGACAGCGCCGGCGTGGTGCACGTCGGCCTGTTCAACGGCTCGGGCGTGGCGCGCTTCGCCCCCTCGGGAGAGAGCCTGGGCCTGATCCGCTTCCCCGTGGCGACGGTGACCAAGGCGGCCTTCGCCGGCGACGACCTGCGCACGATGTTTTGCACCACGGCCTGGCTCGGCCAGTCAGAGGCTGTCCGCCTCCAGCAGCCGACGCTCGGCGGCCTCTACCGTCTTCGGGCGGGCACGCCGGGCCTGCCTCAGAACCTCGTCAGAGTGTGAAGGGCCCCGAAGGCGGCGGCGTCGCGACAAGGGCGCAGACCGGGGAAGCGGTCTCGCGCGTCGCCTTAAGGCCGGGAATTACGAAGAAAATGGCGCGCCCGGAACGACTCAAACGCCATAGGCTTCGATGATCGGCTAACGTGCTGAAGTCAAAAAAGATCGTTATATTTCAGATATTTTAGAGCTTGTGGGTTGGGCATTCCGTTGTAAATGACGTTGAGTTTTTGTCAGTATGAGTGTCCTCGATGGGTCGGAAGCGCGCGGCAGGGAATGAGGATTTCGGCAAATATGTTCAGCGTCGTTCCAGTGGGATCCTTGAAGTCAGGTTCCCCCTTCCCGAGGAGGTTCGGTATGCATTTCCCGATGCCAAGGGTCGACCTAGGGCCGCGATCATCAAGTCGCTCGGGACAACCGACATAAAACTCGCCAATGCGAAGGCAGAGGCAATAAAAACCCAGCTTCGCGTCGATATTCGGCGTGCCTCGGAAGCTCGGGGCTCCAACGACCTATCGGACTACCTCCAATGGCTCTTCGACTATGACCTTTCGTCGTTTGCGGCGGAGGAGGCGGACCGTGATGCCTACGTTTTCGTTCTTGGCGTCCCGCACATCAGCGGTGCCATCACCGCAAGCGCGGAGGCCGGCCTCCCGCACATGTTGGCGACGACCAACATGTTGTTGCACGGAGTGGAGGACCCCACCTTCGTGGCGAGATCCATGTAATCCCGCACAAGGGGTGCCGAGGCTTTGCGAACCTTGGGGCAGGTTGAGGGAGTAGCTCGGTCCTCACCCTCGATGAACGTCCAGATTTTCTGATTTCCAATGATGTCCATGCTCAGGCCGTCTGGTCGTAGAGTGCCGCCTGCATCTCATGGACAGCCTGCTCATAGCCCGGCCGCCCGCCGAATGTTTTCACGAGCTGGATCGCCGTTCCCATCCTGTCGAAGGGGGCGATTTTCAGCACCTGGACATCGTCCAGGTTTAGCAGTCCCTCGTCCTCGTATTTGGTCAGGAGGGCTTCCAGAACCGCGCGCGCCTGCGGTCCGTAGCGGGTGAACACATCGCGCTTGCGGACTAGGTCGGCGCGTTCCTGACGGGTCAGCGGCGGCTGGTCGAAGGCGACGTGGCAGATCAGATCGAAGGGGTCGAGGTTCTTGCCGGCAAGGTCGCTCAGCACCTCAAGCGGCAGTCCTTCGTCGGCCAGTTCGTCGATGATCGCCTGCTTGCGGTCGACCTCGTTCCAGCGCCGCAGGAAGGCGTCGAGCGACACGTATCGTTTGCGAAGCGTGTTGCGCGTGAAGTCGCGCAGGCTCTCCGTGACCAGCTTGCCGTTGGCGTCGAGATATTCGATCCGTTCCGAAACCACCGACACAGCGACTCCGTCCACGTAGACCTTCTTCTGCTTCTCGCCGAAGCCTTCCGGGAGCGTGATGTCGGGCCTATCGACGATGGTCTCGGCATACGCCAGGGCCTGCTGGATGCCGTCACCGACGTTGTGTTTGTTGTCCTTCGCCTCGATCAGCGCGATCGGCAGGTTCGGCTTGAAATAGAGCACATAGTCCGCGCGCTTGGCCTTGCCCCGGGTGACCAGCTTGCCGCGCACGATGATGCGGCCCTTGGTGAAGCTGACCTCCTCGCGGATTTGAGTCAGGAGGTCCCAGCCCGCACCCGTGAGGGCGGGGGTGATGAACTTCGAGCAGATGTCGCGCTCGCTCATGGACGATCCGGTCATGCTCGCAGAAAGTCCCGTTTGCCGCGAGCGCAGGACTTGCCCATTCGAATGATCATCCGCGCGCCCTCCCGTCGGTTCTACCAGAGCAAGAACGTCCGGCTACGGCAAGTCGCCGCCAATGTTCAGGATACGGCTAGGTCGCAATCCGCTCGACGGCCATCAGGATGTTGCGCGACGAGGTGCTGATGATGATCGCGGCGTGCGAAGAAGCGGTCTCGCGCGAGGAGTCCGCTGGAGCGGTTTTACGCTGTTCGCTCGCTATGTGACCGGAACACCGGAGTTGCGCGTCCAGCACCGGTTCGGAGCGATTGTAGACGACATGCGGAGTGCGTTGTTGTTCGACAGCTGACAGACGATGGTCCGGCAAGTTGGTCTGTGAACAACATCGCCGACAGCGGGACTAAATAGTCAGTGTATGAAAGCTGCTTGAACGATTGGTTCAACAGAAAGAAAAAAATGTCTAAAGCTGGCCGTCCGCGCGTAAACTCAAAATCTGCTGTTCCTTCCCCGTTGTCCGAGTTTTTGGACTCCCACTGGGACACAACAGGTCTGACGAATGATCAAGCTGCAGGAAAGTTTGGGTTCCTCGCGTCAAACGTCATCTCCATGTGGAGGACCGGGAGGACGGCCGTCCCCATATCACGCCTTCCGATGATCGCTGACCTCCTCAAGGTCGATATGGCCATGCTGTGGGTTCTCTGGCTCAAGCAGTCCAAGCTCAGAAACGATGGTGTGCCGGCCACACTCATTGAGGTCTTGGAAAGGCGGCTGGTGACTGCCAACGAGGCTGAGGTGATCAATACGCTGCGGCATGCGACCAAGAACGCTGACCCGTCATTCTCCGCGTCGGCTCTCGGGGCGATCGCCAGAGCGGCCGCCCCATAGCAGGCACGGGAGAGAATGCGCCGGGCCGCCGGATCAATCAACGCCAAATGGCGACGATAATCGAAGCGCGAGCACCGGATGGAGCCCGGTGCCGGACGATGTTCAACACGTTGTAAATCCAGTTGACAAACTCATCGCCGGGGCTCCGGAAAGATGAGTAAAAACAACACTTAAAGAAGAATGGCGCGCCCGGAACGATTCGAACGTCCGACCCTCAGATTCGTAGTCTGATGCTCTATCCAGCTGAGCTACGGGCGCGCTTGGCCGCTAACGGCGAGGGCGGGTATCTAGCGGACGGGCGACGACGGGGCAAGGCCCCGATGACGGGTTTTCGGTCCGGCCGCATCCCGGGGCGACAGAAGGGCGCGTCGCGGGGCTTTCGTTCGCGCGGGCGGCGGGGCAGGGTGACCCGCTTCCCTCCCGACGCCCCGTTCAAGAGCCCGCCATGATCTCCTTCCCGCACCGGCCCGTCCGCGCCCTCACGGCTGTGTTCGTCGCGGCCGGCCTGGCGTTGGGCGGTTGCGGCGGCGCCGTCGGCGAAATGACCCGTCCCACGGGCCTCGCGGACCGCCCCGCCGCCGCGCCCGCGGCGCGGGGACCCTTTGTGGCGGCCGCCAATCCGCTGGCGGTGGAGGCGGGGCTGAAGGTGCTGCGCGACGGAGGGTCGGCCGTCGACGCCGCCGTGGCCATCCAGGCGGTGCTGGGCCTGGTCGAGCCGCAGTCTTCGGGGCTGGGCGGCGGGGCCTTCATGATGGTGTTCGACGCGGCGACCGGCGAGATCACCAGCTATGACGGGCGCGAGACGGCCCCGGCGGCGGCGACGCCGGAACTGTTCTACGACAACGGGCGGGCCCTGCCGTTCGGCGAGGCGGTGCTGAGCGGCCGCTCGACCGGCGCGCCCGGGGCCGTGGCCATGCTGGCCATGGCCCAGAAGGCGCACGGCCGGCTGCCGTGGAGCGCCCTGTTCGGCGACGCCGGGCGGCTGGCGCGCGACGGCTTCGTGGTCAGCCCGCGGCTGGCCGGCTTCATCGCCGCGACCCGGGGACAGGCTCGGACCCGCTGGGCCGACGCCTATTTCACCCGGGCGGACGGCGCCCGCTACGTCGCCGGCGACGTGTTGAGGAACCCCGCCTATGCCGAAACCGTGGCCGAGCTGGCGGCCGGCGGGGCCGAGGCCTTCTACAAGGGGCGGATCGCGCGCGAGATCGCCGATACGGTGGCGCAGGAGCCCCGGCCCGGGGCCCTGACCGCCGCCGACATCGCCGGCTATGCGCCGGTCGAGCGCGGGGCCCTGTGCCGGCCCTACCGGATCTACATCGTCTGCGTGCCGCCGCCGCCGTCCAGCGGGGTGGCCCTGCTCCAGCTTCTGGCCATGGCCGAGCGGACGCCTGACATCGACGGCGGGCCCGGCGACGCCGCCGCCTGGGCCGCCTTCGGACAGTTGCAGCGGCTCATGTACGCCGACCGCGACCGCTATGTCGGCGACCCGGGCTTCGTCGGCGTCCCCGTCCAGGGCCTGCTGGATCCGGACTATGTCGCGGCCCGCGCGGCCCTGGCGCCCGGCCTGACCGGCGCGGCCGAACCGGGATCGCCCCCGGGCGGCGTGTTCGTCGGTCCCGACGCCACGCGCGAGCCGGCGGGAACCTCGCATTTCGTCGTCGTGGATGCTCAGGGCAATGCGGTCAGCATGACCACGACGGTCGAAAGCGTGTTCGGCTCGGGCCGGATGGCGGCCGGCTTCTTTCTCAACAACCAGCTGACCGACTTCTCGTTCACGCCCGCCCGCGAAGACGGCGGCCCGGCGGCCAATGCGGTGGCGCCGGGCAAGCGGCCCCGGTCGTCCATGGCCCCGGTTATCGTCCTGGATCGTCAGGGACGACTGGTCGGAGCGTTCGGCTCGCCCGGCGGGCCCTCCATCCTGGCCTATAACGCCAGGGCCCTGATCGCGGTGCTGGACTGGGGCCTGCCGGTGCAGGCGGCGTTCGATCTGCCCAATCTGGTGGCGAGAGGCGACGGGTTCGGCGCGGATACCGAGCGGTTCCCCGAGGACCTTCGCGCGGGTCTGGCGGCGCGAGGCGTGGCCCTGAGCCCCAATGCGAGCGAGAACTCCGGCCTTCACGGCGGCGTCTGGCGCCTGGGCGCGGCGGGCTGGGGCTGGGACGGCGGCGCGGACGACCGGCGCGAGGGCGTGGCCCGGACGCAGTAGTCTCGCGCGTCTATTCCGGTTTTATCGACAGCTGGAAGGCGATCACGCCCTCGGAGACGTCGGTGTCGACGCCGTGGCCCGCGCGCAGGCCCTCGGTCTCGATCTCGCGATAGACGACGCTCAGCGAGCTGTGCACCGGACCCCGGCGCATGGCCACGCCGACGGAGGCGTCGCCGAGGAAATTGCCCGAATCCTGGCTGACGCCGGACCGGGCGAAATCGCCGTCGCGGTTGCGGGCGAAATTATAGCCGACGGCGCGGCCCGAGCCCGCGGCGTACAGATACCAGCGCGGTCGCTCGCCGAAGGCGTCGCCGCCGTCGGGGACCAGCCTTTCGATGCCGCGGCCGATGCGCAGGGTGGCGCCGGCCTCGGTCGTGCCGCCGCGTGAGCCCACGCCGACGCCGACGTGCGGCGTCAGGGTGACGTCCAGACCGGAGGCGGTCTGGCCCAGCGTCCCGGTCCAGCCGCGGGTATAGGTCAGGTCATAGTGTTCGGCGTCGAAGGTCGCGGGGTCCAGCGGTCCGGGCGGAAGGGGCGACCCGTCGAGGCGGCGTACGGACCCTTCGGTGCGCAGACGCAGCCGATCGTCAAAACCGGCGCTCTCGAACCAGACATCTCGGTTTGACGCGGCCCATTGGGAAGGGCGGTCGGGGGCGTAGCCGATCCGCCCGTCGGCGGCTTCCCACGCGCGGTCCTGGGCATACCGGTCGTCGCGGTCGAGGCGGGTGAGAAGGTCGGCGATGCTGGTCGGGCGCTCGGGGGCGACCCTCCAGGGGTCGGTCGGGGCCGTCTGCGCGGCCAGGGCGTCCTGGAATGCGCCGGCGAACGCCGGGGCCGCGAGGGCCACAGTCGCCAACACTCCGGCAAGGATCGCCGCTTTACGCATCAACGGTTCCTCCCCGATCCGTTAACGACTCCGACCCTGCACGATGTGGGCCATCTCGCCAACAGACTTCTCTCCTGACGCCGAAACGTAGGGCCGGGGCAGGGAGTTCCGGCGGGCAGGCCGGGCGGGTCACCGTCCTATTGGCAGGCCAGGCACTCGTCGTAGTCGGTCTGCGCCGCCGAGAAGAGGTCGGGCTGGTTCGGATCGATCTCGGCCTCGACCTTGTCCTCGGCGCCGGCGAAGGCGGCCCGCTGAACCGATTTGGAGCGCAGGTAGTAGAGCGACTTGACGCCCTTCTCCCAGGCCGACCAGTGCAGCATGTGCAGGTCCCATTTGTTCACGTCGCCCGGGATGAACAGGTTGATCGACTGGGCCTGGCAGATTTCCGGGGCCCGGTCGGCCGACAGTTCGACGATCCAGCGCTGGTCCAGCTCGAAGGCGGTCTTGAAGATGGCCTTCTCGTCGTCGGTCAGGCCCTCGAGGTGCTGCACCGAACCCTCGTGCTCCAGGATGGAGGACCAGACCTCGGTGGTGTCGATGCCCTTCTCGCCGAGGATCTTCTCCAGATAGGGGTTCTTGACCGCGAACGAGCCCGACAGGGTCTTGTGGGTGTAGATATTGGCCGGGATCGGCTCGATGCCGGCCGAGGTGCCGCCGCAGATGATCGAGATCGAGGCGGTCGGGGCGATCGCCATCTTGTGGCTGAACCGCTCCAGCACGCCGCGCTCGGCGGCGTCCTCGCAGGCGCCCTTCTCTTCCGCCAGCACGCGGCTGGCCTTGTCGGCCTCGCGGCGCAGATGCTTGAACAGCCGCATGTTCCAGGACTTGGCCATGGCGCTTTCGAAGGCCACGCCCTGCTGCTGCAGGAAGGAATGGAAGCCCATCAGGCCGAGGCCGACCGAACGCTCGCGCTTGGCCGAATAGACGGCGGCGGCCATGGCCGGCGGGGCGCGGCGGATGAAGTCTTCCAGCACATTGTCGAGGAAACGCATGACGTCCTCGACGAATTTCGGCTCCTCGCGCCACTCCAGGAACATCTCGGCGTTGACCGAGGACAGGCAGCAGACGGCGGTGCGGTCGACGCCGAGGTGGTCGCGGCCGGTGTGCAGCATGATCTCGGCGCACAGGTTGGACTGTTTGACCGACAGGCCCAGCTCGCGCTGGTGCGGGGCCATCTGGCGGTTCACCGTGTCGGAGAAGATCAGATAGGGCTCGCCGGTCTGCAGGCGGATCTCGAGGATCTTCTGCCACAGGGCGCGGGCGTCGACGGTCTTCACCACCGCCTGGTCCTTGGGCGACAGCAGGTCGAATGTCCGGCCGTCGCGGACGGCCTCCATGAAGGCGTCGGAGATGTTGATGCCGTGGTGCAGGTTCAGGGACTTGCGGTTGAAGTCGCCCGACGGTTTGCGGATCTCGAGGAACTCCTCGATCTCGGGGTGGTGCACGTCGAGATAGACGGCGGCCGAACCGCGGCGCAGCGACCCCTGGCTGATCGCCAGCGTCAGGGAGTCCATCACGCGGATGAAGGGGATGATGCCCGAGGTCTGGCCCGCGCCCTTGACCTTCTCGCCGATCGACCGGACGCCGCCCCAGTAGGTGCCGATGCCGCCGCCGTTCGAGGCCAGGGCGACGTTCTCGTTCCAGACCGACTGGATGCCGTCCAGGCTGTCGGCCACGGCGTTGAGGAAGCAGCTGATCGGCAGGCCGCGGTCCGCGCCGCCGTTCGACAGCACCGGCGTCGAGGGCATGAACCACAGCTTGGACATATAGTCATAGACGCGCTGGGCGTGATCGTGGTCGTCGGCATAGGCCGTGGCGACGCGCGCGAACATGTCCTGATAGCTTTCGCCCGGCAGCAGATAGCGATCCTCGAGCGTCTTCTTGCCGAAGTCGGTCAGCAGATCGTCGCGGGTCCGGTCGAGCTGGAGGGATTTCACCACGGACAGATGGGGTCGCGCAGCCGCCTCGCCGTCTGCCGCGGAAAGGAAATCAACCGTCTTCAACGCTTCGCCGCCAGCCATGGTATTCGCCGCCCTGAACAAAAATCGAATGGTGAGCCCCACGCCCGAAACCACATCATCTAGTGGCCCAAGCGCTCCCCAAGCCCACATATGGGGCGCAGATGGCTAACCAACCGTCAACGGGGTTGACGATCACTTTCTGGGCGAATCGGCATCAAGGCGGGGGATGAGCCTGTGGACAGGCCGCGACGAGGGCGTGACAAGGCCTGGCGTCCAGGAATCACGAACGCGTGATTGGAACGTCACACAAGCGGGACCGTTAGCGACCGATGACCCCCCCACAGACCATCACCTTCCTGCGCCGGATGCTGCGCATCGCGCGCACGGAAATCGCCGCCCTGAGCGCGCTCTTCATCATCGCCCTGGGCGTCATGACCTTTGTCGAGGTGGCGGACGACATGACCGAGGCCGACGGCCAGGCCTTCGACCAGGCGGTGCTCGCCTGGATGCAGCCGGTTCCCGGCGAACCGCGGGGGCCATGGTGGCTCAAGGAGGCGGCGGCGGACCTGACCTCCCTGGGCGGCATATCCGTGCTGGCCCTGTTCGCGGTCATCGCCGTCGCCTTCCTGCTGATCCAGCGCAAACGGCTGTCGGCCCTGCTGCTGGTGCTCGGCCTCGCCGGCGGCGTCGCCCTCAGCGAAGGCCTCAAGGATCTGTTCGGCCGCCAGCGGCCGCCCTCGGCCTTTCAGGCCGTGGACACGCTGAACGCCAGCTTCCCCTCGGGCCACGCCCTGCTGTCGACGGTCTTCTACCTGACTCTCGGCGTGATGCTGACGCGGGCGTTTCCGCGCACCCATCTGAAGGCCTTCGTGCTGGGCGCGGCCATGTTGATCGCCCTGCTGATCGGCCTGACGCGCGCCTATCTGGGGGCCCACTGGGCCTCCGACGTCTTCGCGGGCTGGAGCGTCGGCGCCGCCTGGGCCATGGCCCTGTGGCTGATCGCCTACGCCGTCGGCCGGCGTCAGGCCGTCAGCGACACCGGCCTGCACGACGAGGTCTTGCCCCCGGAGCCCCTGGCGGATACACCGCCCGCCGTCATCGGGGAGTAGCCGCCCGCACCGATCAGCGGGGTTCGCGTCAACACACTTCCTCTCGCCCGGAGAGGATGGCGCGTTCTTTAAGTGGCCCTATCGTCTCGCGCGCGGCGCGAGACTGCTTGAGGGCGGACCGTATCCGGTCCTCAAGCAGCGAGCGCCCGCGGCGCGAGCGTAGGACCACCTGACTGGCAAGACCGCTGGCTTCGCAGGGTGCTTCCACGCGGGGGCCGGCTGCGAACGCCACTGGTCTGTCCGCCGAACCCCCGCGCATGAAGTTGAGTTGGAAGCCTTCCTGATATCGACCGGTCTCGTCTCCATCGCGGAGATCGGGGACAAGACCATGCTGCTGGCCATCATGCTGGCGGCGACCTGGCGGCGGCCGCTGCCGATCATCCTGGGAATTCTGGCGGCCACCATCGCCAATCACGCCGTCGCGGCCCTCGCCGGGTCAGTGTTGGCGCGGTTCATGGACGCCGGGTGGCTGCGCTGGGGCGTGGGCGTGGCCTTCATCGGCTTCGCCGTCTGGGCCCTGATCCCCGACCGGTTCGACGAAAAGCCCGACGTGACCGAAAAGACCTTCGCCGGCGTGTTCTGGACCACCACCGCCGCCTTCTTCCTGATCGAGATGGGCGACAAGACCCAGGTCGCCACCGCCATGCTGGCGGCGCAGTTCCACAATCTGCCGCTGGTCGTCGCGGGGTCGACGCTGGGCATGATGCTGGTCAACGCGCCGGCGGTCCTGCTGGGCGAGGCGGCCGCGCGCAAACTGCCGCTGTCATGGATTCGCCTCGCCGCGGCCCTGGGGTTCGCGGCGACCGGGGTGTGGGTTCTGCTCGCGCGCTGATAGAAGCCCTTCGATCCGCCGCCGAGTGTCCCGCCTTATGAAGTTCCTGATGCGCCTGACGGCGATTGTTCTGCTGGTCGTCATCATCGGCGCCATGGTCGGCCCCTTCCAGAATGTTGAGGCCGCGGCCAACGTCTGGGACAAGGCGGCCCATTTCGTCGCGTTCGGCCTGATCCTCTGGAGCATCGGCGTCCTGTTCCGCCGCCTGCCGCGCACGCTCGCCGCGCTTTCAGCCCTGGCGCTCGGCGGGGCGGTCGAGGTTGTTCAGGGCATGGTGGGCCGGGACTCCAGCGGGGGGGATCTCCTCGCCGACGGCCTGGGCATCCTGCTGGCGCTGCTGCTGTGGGCGATCTGGCGCCGCTTCGAACCCCGGACGGCGTTCCACACCTCGAACACCCCGTAGGCGCGCGTCGGTTTCCGAATGCGACACCCTGTCACATCCGGGACCGGTTTGTTTACCCATTCAGCCTAACGCTCCGATCGTTCAGTGGGGGGCCGGGGAGGCTCGGGTTGAAGGGTCGTTGGCGTTTATTCAGGCATGAAGCGGGCCGCGTGGCGGGTCCGCCGCCCTGGGCCTATGTGCTTCTGTTCGCCGCCTCCCAGCTGATCGGCCACTGGAGCGTGGCGACCTACGGCGCCGTGCTGGTCTGGCTTTCGAACGGCATCCTGGCGGCGGCCCTTCTGCAGCTGCACCGCCGGCCGGCGATCGCCGTCGTGCTGGCCTGTTTCCTGATCAATATTTTCAGCAACCTCATCCGGGGTGATCCCGGGATTCTGCTGTGGTTGAACGCGGTGATGAACCTCGTCGAGGCCAGCCTGGCCGCGCTGCTGGCCCGTCGCTTCTGCGGCGCCGCCCTCGACATGCGCCGGCCCCGACGGCTGCTGGCCTTCGGCCTGTTCGCAGCCGTCCCCGCGGTGGCGGCCACAACGGTGGCGGGCTTCGGCACGATGATGCTTCTGGGGCAGAAACCCCTGATCGTCAGCGCCCTGTTCGGCATCTATTCCTTCGTCATCGTCGAGCTGCTGGGCCTCCTGCTGGTGACCCCGGTCCTGCTGCTGATGGCGCGGGCGCACCGCTTCCACGGGACCACCCGCGCGCGGTGGCCCGAGGCCACCGCGCTGGTGGCCCTGATGCTGGTCGTCACCGCACTGGCCTTCTGGCAGAACGACGCGCCGCTCGGCTTCCTTTGCTTCCTGCCCATGCTGCTGATCGCCCTGCGGCTGTCGCCGACCACGGCGGCGATCGCCCTGATCGGCCTGGCGACCGTCAGCGGCGTGGCGACCCTGACCGGCCACGGCCCGGTGCACCTGACCCGGCTGATGGACATCCCCGGTCTCGAGGGCGTGAGTCCGATGCTGCGTCGCCTGGGAGTCTACAACCTGTTCCTCCTCGCCATGGTGATCACGATCCTGCCGGTCTCGACGGTCATGACCGAGCGCCGCCGTCTCGAGGCGCGGCTGCGCGCCCGCACGGCGGCCGCCCAGGAGGCCCGGCGCAGGGCCGAGGACGCCGCCGCCGCCCGCTCGCGCTTCCTGGCCATGATGAGCCACGAATTGCGCACCCCGCTGAACGGAGTCGCCGGGTTCGCCGACGTGCTGGCCGGCCGCCCGGGACTGGACGCCACGGCCCTGCGCCAGGCGCGCCAGATCCGGGAATCCAGCGATGGCCTGCTGATGCTGGTCGAGGATATTCTGGACTTCGCCCGCGGCGACGACGCCGTCTCGCCCGAGCCGCTGGACCTTGCCGCCGTGGCCCGCGAGGCCATCGCCCCCAGCCGGGTCGCGGCGGACGCCCTGGGATTGAGTCTGTCGATTGACGATCGCCTGCCCGGGAACGCCCGCTTCCTCTGCGACCGCCGCGCCCTGCGCCGGGCGCTGCACCCCATAATCGCCAATGCGGTCAAATTCACCGAACGGGGCGATGTCACGGTCCGGCTGGACCGGTCGCCCGACGGCGTCTGCATCCGCATTTCGGACACGGGCTCCGGCATCGAGCCGGCCCAGTTGCCGGAACTGTTCGAAGCCTTCGCCCAGGGCGACGCGTCGATCGGCCGGCGCCACAGCGGCGCGGGTCTGGGCCTGGCGCTGGTGGCCCGGCACGTCCGTCGCCTGAACGGAAGCATCGACGTCGACAGCCGGCTGGGCGAGGGATCGACCTTCATCCTCAACCTGCCGCTGCCAAGGGCGCCCGACGCGGCCGGGACTCCCGCTCCGCCGCCCAAAGCGAGCCAGGACGCGCCCGATCCCGGCGTCCTGGCCGTGACGCCCCGCGTCCTCGTCGTCGACGATCATCCGGTCAACCGCGAGGTCGCCCGCATCATGCTGGAGGCCTTCGGTTGCGACGTGATCGAGGTCTGTGACGGCCGGCAGGCGGTCGACGCCGTCGCCGCCCAGCTGTTCGATCTGGTGCTTATGGATGTGCGGATGCCGATCATGGACGGACTGGAGGCGACGCGTCTTATCCGCGCCCTGCCGGGGTCCGGGGGCGGCCTCGCGATCGTGGCCATGACCGCCGACTGCATGCCCGAGGATGTGGCGCGGTGTCTGGCCTCGGGCATGAACGCCCACATGGCCAAGCCGATCAACCAGGCCGGACTGCTGGCCGTGGTCAACCGCGCCCTGGCCGGCGACCTCCCGGAAGCCCGGGTCGCCGCCGACGCCGAGGCGGCCTGACATCTTCATCCGTGCATCCCCGCCTTCGCGGGGATGCACGGAATTGGGAGAGACTAACTCACGTAGTTTCCCGCGAACGGGAAGCGTTCGGCCCAGAAATCCTGAAGCTCCGGCAGGGCGTCGACGCGGCGCATCACCGCGCCCATCCGCGGCGCGACCACATGGAAGCGCTTGCGGTGCGGGGTCCACCGGCTGGCGACGGCGACATACAGGTCCAGCACCGTCGGCTCGGGGCCCAGAAGGAAACGATCGGGGACGATCTGGCTCTCCATCTTCGCCCAGCAATCCGCGATCCGTTCGGCGGTGCGGGCCAGAATGGTCGCCTGGGCCTCCGGATCGTCGCCGCCCAGCCGGGCCGGCGCGTCGCGGATCCAGTACATCGAATAGATCGAGGCCGGGATGAAGGTCATCCAGCGCAGGAATTGCGCCCGGCCCGGATCGCCCGGATCAGGTCCCAGCGCCGCCTCGGGATGCTGTTCGGCCAGCCAGATCAGGATGGCGGCGCTCTCGGTGATCGTCTCGCCCTCGGGCGTCACCAGCGCCGGGATCTGCCGCATCGGGTTGACCGGGGCGACCTTGTCGCGCTCGGCCTCGCCCTCCCAGGTGACGGCCTCGATCACCCGATAGGGCGCGCCGATCAGGGTCAGGGCGGCCTCGACCGGCGCCGAGCCGGAGCCGGCCGCGCCATAGACGATGTAGGTCATCAGGACTCTCCTTCCATGGCCCAGACTAGTCCGCGGAGACGCCCCGCGCGCCCGAGACTTGCCGGCGCCGCCATAGGGCGGCCTTGGGCTTGTCCCCAACCGCGTCCCCAGTTCCGTGCCAAGGGAACACCACATCTAGCGGTCGCGGAAAAAGTGATCGCAATATAGCCGTATTCCGGCTTGGCGCCGGGGCCGTCCGAACGCATGGTGATCTCCACCCTCGGATTCGCCGACAGAGCCCTGTACCGATGAACGCGCACGTCCCGATCAAACCCTCCAAAGTCGCCGCGACGCCCGGCCTGCTGACCGCTTCCGCGGCCTACAAGCCGTTCCGCTATCCGTGGGCCTTCGACATGTGGAAGAAGCAGCAGCAGGTCCACTGGATGCCCGAAGAGGTGCCGCTGGGCGAGGACATGAAGGACTGGGCGGTCAATCTGACCGGCAACGAGCGCAATCTGCTGACCCAGATCTTCCGCTTCTTCACCCAGGCCGACATCGAGGTCCAGGACAACTACATGGAAAAATACGGTCGGGTGTTCAAACCGACCGAGGTCAAGATGATGCTGGCGTCCTTCGCCAACATGGAGACCATCCACATCGCGGCCTACGCCCTGCTGCTCGAGACCATCGGCATGCCCGAGAGCGAGTTCGGCGCCTTCATGGAGTACGAGGCCATGCGCGACAAGCATGACTTCATGGGCAAGTTCGGGGTCGACACCCATGCCGACGTCGCCCGGACGCTCGCCATGTTCGGCGGCTTCTCGGAAGGGCTCCAGTTGTTCGCCAGCTTCGCCATGCTGATGAACTTCCCGCGTCAGAACAAGATGAAGGGCATGGGCCAGATCGTCAGCTGGTCGGTCCGCGACGAGAGCCTGCACTGCGACGGCATCATCAAGCTGTACCATGCCTTCAACAAGGAGACGGGCGCGGTCACCCCCCAGGTCGCCGCCGACATCGTCGACTGCTGCAAGACCGTGGTCGACATGGAAGACCGCTTCATCGACCTCGCCTTCGAGATGGGCCCGGTCAACGGCATGACGCCGGAAGACATCAAGCAGTACATCCGCTTCATCGCCGACTGGCGTCTGCGCCAGTTGCAGCTGCCCGAGATCTACGGCGTCAAGGAAAACCCGCTGCCGTGGCTGCAGTCCCTGCTGTCGGGCGTCGAGCACGCCAACTTCTTCGAGGCCCGCGCCACCGAATACTCCAAGGCCGCCACCACCGGCGCCTGGCACGGCGCCGAAGGCGTCTGGGGCAGCTTCGACGCCATGATGCAGAAGCGGAAGGAAGGGACGGAGGCCTGATCAGCGTCAGCTGGCGGCAGGGTCGGGAGCGGATTCGATGAATGGCTACGGAGTTGACGTGGCCGGAGACACTGGCGAGCCCGTTCGACAATCAAACTCCGCGCAGTATAGCTGTTTTAACCGCTGGCCGGAATCGATGCCCATCTGGTCCCAAGCATCGCTGGCTCGGATATAGAGCTCGTCCGGTGGGACAGGTTGATCGCCCCGACCGGCCACAGCGTCGGCAAGTTGTTCGGGTGTCAGAAGCCGCGCCAGAAAAAGGGTTCCGGTCTCTTTTTCACGTTCGAGAAACTCGGCCTTTACGGCGAGAAAGATCGCCCGGACTCTTGGTTCGCGGTCGGGGTCGACATCGAGGTTCATGGTCTCGATCTCCTCATCGCCCCGCAGCTTCCAGGACTCAAGCTGTTCCACGAACTCGCGGGTGGCGGCGAGGTGTTCGGGCGTCGGCTCCGGACCGGTCCAAGGCAGCGGCGCTTCTACCTCGCCTGTTTGAAAGCGGATGGTGAACCGGACCGAGCTGGTGATCGTTGAGCCGTCAAGCCGTGCCGGACTGGCCCGGAACAGAGAAGCCACCGACAACCCGGCCCGGTCGAACCCCAGTCCTGCTGGACGAGCTTCGTCGACTCGGCAAAGCGACAACACGCCGTCCGGTGCGACCGCGCAGCGCAAGGTGGCGGCGCCTTCCAGGCCCGCCATGTAAGCGAATGCCGGATAGGCTTCAGACATGGCGTCGGCATCAGGCATCACAGCCCAGCTCGGATTGACCAACTCCTGCCCGTTCGCAATGGCCGGGATAAGGGATGCTGCGAGCGCAAGCGCCCGTCCAAATCTCGACAAGGGTCCAGCCGTTCTCTTTGCCGGCCAAACTCGTTTCAGGTCATATTCCCGCAAACCACTCATACCCCCGGTCTTCCCAATAGCCGCCCTTGCCGCCGCCGATGTGGGCGAAGCTTTCGACCGCCTCGATCCGCCGGATGTATTTGGCGTGTTTGTAGCCGATCTGCCGCTCGACCCTCAGCCGCAGCGGGGCCCCGTGGGGGACCGGCAGGGTCTCGCCGTTCATGGCCCAGGCGAGGATGGTCTGGGGGTGCCGCGCGTCGACCAGGTCGATGCTCTCGTAATAGCGGTCGCCGTCCTCGCGCTGATCCAGGGCGTCGAAACAGTGGAAGACGATGTACCGGGCCTCGGGCTTCAGTCCGGCTTCGTCCAGCAGGGTCTCCAGCCGCACCCCGGTCCATTCGGCGATCGAGGTCCAGCCCTCGACGCAGTCGTGCTTGGTGATCTGGCTCTGCGCCGGGCGGGCCCGAAGATCGGTCAGGCTCAGCGACAGGGGGCGCTCCACCAGGCCGTCGATGATCAGGCGGTAGTCGGCGAAGCCGCCCGCCTTCAGCGCCACATAGTCGGCCGCCGCCGGATCGACCGAGCCATTGGCGCGGAAGTCCGGCGAAATCTCCGACCGGCTGTAGGTCGGGGCCAGGGCGTCGCGCGGGATCAGCAGCCTCTGGGCGCGCCGCGTCAGCCCCTCGCCCATTCGCCGCGCCTGTTCGGCCAGGCTGGTCCCCGCCTGCCCGCAGGCGGACAGCAGGGCGGTCGCGGCGGCGCCCACGGCGCCGGTGAGCCAGCGGCGGCGGTTCATGCGGCGTCTCCCTCGTCGCTCGGCCGCTTGCGGGTCAGCTTCGGCCCGGCGACCGACCCCGGCGGCTGGATCACGAACCAGCCGGTGATCATCGACCGCATATTGTTGAACAGCCCCGTCCAGACCACCAGACCGACATGGACGACGATGAAGCCGACGATCAGCCCGGCCGAAATGAAATGCAGCGTCCGCGCCGACTGCCGTCCGCCCATGATCTCCAGCAGCACCCCGCCCACGGCGTTGAACCCCGGCGACATCGACAGGCCGGTGACCAGCATCAGCGGCAGGACGATCAGGATCATCGCCGCATAGGTCAGCTTCTGGATCACATTATAGGTGCGGGCGTGATCGTCGGTCGGGAAGCGGAAGCGGGCGTGCTCGGCGACCGAGGCGCCGAACCCTTTCAGCTCCGTCCCGCTCGGCCAGATGCGGCGGCGGAACCGGCCGGTCAGCAAGCCGTAGGCCAGATAGACCAGCCCGTTGGCGACGAAGATCCAGGCGAACAGGAAATGATAGTTCCGCGCCTCCGCCAGATTGCGGCCCTGCGGGATCAGCAGCCAGTTCGGCAGCGGCGGGATGCTGATCCACGGGTCGGCGAAGGTCGACCGCACGCCCCAGTACAGGTGCGGATGGGCCAGCAGGATGTTCAGCCCGCTCATGATCAGCACCACCACGGCGACGACGTTCAGCCAGTGGCTGATCCGCACCAGCGGCGGGTGACGAAAGGTGTCGGTGCGACCGCCGGACAGGGCGCGATCCGCGCGCCGGCCCGCGGTCCCGGCGACGCCCTCCGCAGGCGGTTCCGTGGCGATGTCGGTCATGGTCCTTCCCCGCCCGTTCGTCAGGACCGTCTCACGCGCCCCGGCGGGGCGCAACGGCCTCGCCTGAAGCTACGGCGCGGCGCGCCGAAAGATGACCCGCGCGTCAGTATTTCGGGGGCGGGGTCGTGACGCAGACGCGGCGGGCGCGCTCGCAGGCCGCGACCTCGGCCTCCCAGGCGGCGCGAGCCCGTTCGTATGCCGCCCGGGCCGAGTTGGCGGCGGCGAGGTCCGCTTCATACTGGGCGCGCTGCGTCTCGGCCCGCGCGGCTTCCTCGCGCCATTGGGCGCTCTGCCGTTCGTAGGTTTCGGCGGCTTCGGCCTCGGCCCGTTCCGCGGCGGCGTTGCGGGCGGCGATCCCGGCGTTCAGCCGGATGGTCTCGGCGACCTCGGTGGGGTCCTGCACGGCGTCCGGGGCGGCCCGATAGCTTTCGCCGCGCTGACGCAGCCATTCCTCCGAGCCCGGGGTGGTCGGCGCGACCGCCGGCTTGGCCGAGACGGCGGCCTGCGGCGGCGTGGTCTGGGCCAGCACGGGGGCGGCGGCCAGGACAAGCGCGGCGCCGGCGGTCAGGGTGAAGCGGATCATGAGGGCCTCCTTCTGGCGAAGCGTAGTCGTTTCGCGACGCTTCGCCAGACATAACGCCGGTCGCGCGATTTCGAGCCGTGGCGCCTTCAGTGCGGCAGGCGCAGTTCGAAGGTGGTGCCCGTCGGCCCGGTCTCGACCAGCGTCAGCTCGCCGCCGTGGCTGGCCGCCAGCTCTCGCGAGATCGCCAGGCCCAGACCGGCCCCGTCCGAGGCGCGGCCGCTGACGAAGGGTTCGAACAGGCTTTCCGACAGCCGGGGCGGAATGCCGGGCCCGTCGTCGGCGAGGCGAATGACGCAGTGGCCGTCCTCGCCCGCGACCGTCACCCGCACCACGCCCTTGCGGCCGCTGCGCCGGGTGGCGTCGCCCTCGATGGCCTGACGGGCGTTGCGCATCAGATTGACGAGGATGCGGTGCAGCTGGTCGGGATCGGCCTGGACGGCGAAGCGGGCGGGAATAGCCTTGGTCAGGCGCACGCCCTCGGCGGTCAGGCCGGCGTCCTCCGCCGCCGCGGCGATGGCGGGGGCGAGGGGGATGCGGACCCGCTGCGGGATCGGCTCCTCGCTCTTGCCGTACTCCAGCACATTGCGGGACAGGGCGGCGGCGCGCCCGAGCGCCCGTTCCAGCCGCGGCAGGACGCGGGCGACTTCGGGATCGGGCGAATCGGCCAGTCGCTCGGAGGCCAGCTGGGCCGAGGTCAGCATGTTGCGCAGGTCGTGATTGATCTTGGCCACCGCCTCGCCCAGGGCCACCAGCCGGGCGCGGGACCGCAGCGAGACGCGGACCTCTTCCTGCATCCGCGCCAGCTCGCGCTCGACCCGGCCGATTTCGTCGTGCCGGTCGCTGGGCGGATCGCCTTCCGCCTCCGGATCGAGGGCGAAATGCTCGATCGAGCGGGTCACCCGCCGCAGCGGCTGCAGCACCAGGAAGGCCAGACCGCCGTACAGCAATCCGCCCGCGACCAGCGAGATCAGCAGCGACATCAGCAGGCTGTTCAACAGGAAGGCGCGAAGCTCCTGTTTCAACGGCTGGGCCGGGGCCAGAATCTCGATGAAGTCGCCCGAGCGATAGCGCGGCCGGGCCTGCACCCGGATCGACCGGTCCGGGTGGCCGAACAGGGTGCGCCACGGGTCCATGGTGCGGGCCACGGGCCGGCTCTGACGCAGATCGATCAGATCGGGCGTGCGGGGCAGGTTCGGGGCCTGCAGCAGCAGCCGGCGCACGCCCTGATCGCCAACGACCACGGCCTGCACCCCGCCGATGGCCAGCAGCTGCTCGGCGGCGTCGTCCTCGACGGCGGAATAGGGCAGGGCCTCGACCCCGACCGAGGCCAGTTCCGCCGACTGCAGCCGGTCCAGCAGCCAGCGCTCGTGGAAGCTGGCCGCGCTGGGGACGATGATCAGGATCTCCACCACAACGGTGAAGCCGAAGGTCAGCAGCAACAGCCGCCAGGCGAGGGCGTCGGGCGCGTGGAATTTCGCCCGCTCGCGCCAGTCGGCGGGCACGCGCAGGGCCCGCCGGATATCGCTCAGCAGGGGCCGGAAGCGGTTCATGCGCCGCTTAACGCAAGGCTCGGGCCAAAAGCTGCGCCGTTCACGTCGAAACCCTTGAACCGAGGAGCTTCTGCAGGCCCTTCATGCCGAACGGCAACACGACCGCCAGCACGAAGACGCCCGCCATCGGGGCCCAGAACTGGCCGAACAGGGCCTGGAAGTCCGGATTCGGGTTGGTCGTCAGCAGCTGGTTCAGCCGCGACCCGATCCAGCAGTAGATGATGTGGGCCGGCAACAGGCCGATGACGGTGGCGACCGTATAGGGCGCCAGCCGCACCGCCATGACGCCCGCCGCCACATTGATCATATGGAAGGGCACGACCACGGCCAGGCGCGAGGCCAGCACGTACCAGAAGGTGTCCCGGTCGATGGCGTCGCAGATTTTCTTCATCAGGCCCAGGTCGCGGGCGGCCTTGCGGCGCAGCGCCTCGCCCAGCGCCGAGCGGGCCACGGCGTAGACGATCAGGGCGCCGACGGTGGCGGCGATGGAGGTGGAGACGCCTCCCACCCAGGGCCCGAACAGATAGCCGGCGGTGATGGTGACGAAGAAGACGCCCGGCACCACGCTGGCCGTCAGTATGGCGAACACCGCCATCAGCATCAGCAGGCTGACGAGATAATTTTCGGCGGTGAAGTCACGGAAGGTCTGGCCATGGTCGCGCAGGGTGTCGAGCGACAGATAGCGGTTCCAGCCCATGGCGAAGATCAGGGCGATGACGCCGGCCAGTACGATCAGAGGCGCAAAGCGTTTGAACCGGTTCATTCTCTCTCCGCCGAAGGGCCTGTTGGCGTTGACAGTTCAGACCCTGCCGCTTATACGCCCGCCCTTCCCGCGACGGACGTCTTTCCGTCGCCCCTCTGTATTCAGTCCCAGGAGCCGAACGTGAAGCGGACCTATCAGCCGTCGCGACTCGTGCGCAAGCGCCGACACGGCTTCCGTTCGCGGATGGCCACCAAGAACGGCCAGAAGATCGTTGCGCGGCGTCGCGCCAAGGGCCGCAAGCGCCTGACGGCCTAAGTCGTCCGGCGCCTGTGCTCGGGCGCATGGCCGATCTTTTCAAAATCGAACGCATGACTTCGCGGCCCCAGTTCCTGGCGGCCGCGAAGGGCGTTTCAGAGGCCCGCGGCGCCGTGGTCGTGCAGCGGCTGGACCGGGGCGACGGCCAGCCCCTCGTGCGGCTGGGTTTCACCGCCACGCGCAAGGTCGGCAACGCCGTCATCCGCAATCGCGCCAAGCGCCGCCTCAGGGAGGCCGCGCGGGCCATGGCGCCCCTGTTGGCGGTCTCCGGCAGCGACTATGTCTTCATCGCCCGCGCGGGCACGGCCGACCGTCCCTGGGACCGTTTGCTTGACGATGTGAAATCGGCGCTTACAAGGCTCGCGACCCCGCGGCCGGCGCCAAAGACGGCGCCCACGACGCCCGCAAACGCCGGCCAGGATTCCTGATCTCCATGCCTCCTCAAGACAACAGCCGAAACACGATCATCTTCGTCGTGATCGCGGCCATCATGCTGATGGCCTACAGCTATTTCGTCATGCAGCCCCAGGCCGAGCGCCGGAAGGCCGCGCAGCAGGCCGCCGCCGAACAGACCACGGCCGCGCCGACGGCGGCGCCGTCGCCCGGCGCGGTCGTCTTCACGACCGACCGCACGGTCGCCCTCGGGCGCGGCGGGGCCCGCGTGCCGATCCAGACGGGCACCGTCACCGGCTCGCTGTCGCTGCGCGGCGCGCGGATCGACGACCTGTTCCTGACCAAATATCAGGAAACCATCGAAGAGGGTTCGCCGGCTGTCGAGCTGTTCCGCCCCGAGGGCATGCGCCACGCCTACCAGGCCCAGTTCGGCTGGAACGGACCCAACGTCCCGGGCGGCGTGCCCGGCCCGCAGACGCCGTGGCGCCTGACCGAGGGCGCGACCCTGACGCCCGCCACCCCTGTCACCCTGACCTGGGACAACGGCGCGGGCCTGCGGTTCACGCGCCGCATCGCCATCGACGACCAGTATCTGTTCACCGTCACCGACACCGTCGCCAACTTCAGCGCCCAGCCGATCACCATCGCGCCGTGGGGCCGGGTCGAGCGGCAAGGCGTGCCGGACGTCCTGGGCAAGACCCAGATCCTGCACGAAGGCGGCATCGGCACCTTCGGCGCCGACGGAAAATACACCACCGAACAGCTCAAATACAAAGCCTGGGCCAAGAAGCCGGTGCAGGAGCACACGTCCACCGGCGGCTGGATGGGCATCACCGACAAATACTGGCTCGCCGCCCTGATCCCGCAGCAGGACGAGCGCATCCAGGCCGCCTTCCGCGTCACCGACGCCGGTCACGCCGACATCCACTCGGCCACCATGCTGGGCCAGGCCCGCACCATCGCGCCGGGCCGTCAGGTGACCGAGACGCAGCGCCTGTTCGCCGGGGCCAAGCGCAACGAGATCCTGTCCGCCTATGAGAAGGACCTGAGCCTTCCGCGCTTCATCTATGCGATCGACTGGGGCTTCCTGTTCTTCCTGACGCGCCCGATCTTCCTGCTGATCGAATTTTTCTACGGCATCTTCGGAAACTTCGGCCTGGCCATCCTGGGCCTGACCCTGACCGTGCGCCTGATCATGTTCCCGCTCGCCAACAAGAGCTACGAGAGCATGTCGAAGATGCGCACCCTCCAGCCCAAGATGGAGGAGCTGAAGAAGAAACACCCCGACGATCCGGCCGCCCAGCAGAAGGAGCTGATGGCGCTGTATCAGAAGGAGAAGATCAATCCGCTGGCGGGCTGTCTGCCGCTGCTGCTGCAGATTCCGGTCTTCTACGCCGTCTACAAGATGCTGTTCGTGACCATCGAGATGCGGCACGCGCCCTTCTTCGGCTGGATCCGCGACCTGTCGGCGCCCGATCCCTCGACGATCTGGAACCTGTTCGGCCTGATCCCGTGGGATCCGTCGTCGGCCCCGCTGATCGGCGGCTATCTGACCGGCACCTTCGCGCTCAGCATCCTGGCCATCTTCTACGGTCTGACCATGTGGCTGCAGATGGCGATGAGTCCGCCGGCGCCGGATCCGATGCAGCGCCGCATCTTCCAGCTGATGCCGATCGTCTTCACCTTCATCATGGCCACCTTCCCGGCCGGCCTGCTGATCTACTGGGCGTGGTCCAACATCCTGACCATCCTCCAGCAATATGTGATCATGCACCGCCTGAAGGCCGAGAACCCGATCGACACCTTCATCGACCGGCTGAAGAAGGCGAAGGCCTGAGTTGGACGACTTCACCCCCGAAGAGCTGGAGCAGGGGCGCATCCTGTTCGCGCGTCCCGCCACCTTCGTCATGGGGTGCGCCAAGATCGAGCAGCTGCCCGATCCCGACCTGCCCGAGATCGCCTTCGCGGGCCGCTCCAATGTCGGCAAGTCCAGCCTGATCAACGGCCTGGTCGGCATGCACAAGCTGGCCCGGGCCTCGAACGAGCCGGGCCGCACGCGCGAGGTCAATTTCTTCGACCTCGACGGCAAGCTGCGGCTGGTCGACCTGCCCGGCTACGGCTGGGCCAAGGCGTCGAAGTCGACGGTGAGGAAATTCCAGGACCTGGGCCGCGACTATCTGCGCGGGCGGGTCACGCTGAAGCGCGTCTATCTGCTGATCGACGCGCGCCACGGCCTGAAGAAGGTCGATGACGAGGCGCTGGATGCGCTCGACCTCGCCGCCGTCAGCTACCAGATCATCCTCACCAAGGCCGACAAGCTCAAGAAGGGCGAGGCCGAAAAGGTCCAGGCCGAGACGCTGAAGGGCGTGTCCAAACGCGGCGCCGCCTATCCCGCCGTCATCGTCACCTCGGCCGAAAAGGGCGACGGCATGCCCGAGCTGCGGGCGGAGATTATGCGCACGACGGGCGTGACGCTGTAACTCAGTTTCCTCCCCCCTCCCCATTCGCTTCGCGAACAGGGAGGAGACGCTTGCCTGATCGGTTCGCGAGTGATCCGTTGCCCGGATGCAAACCCGCCACATCCAGACAGACGGTCTCAACCAGCAGATCCTCGAGGCCGGCGCCGGCCCGCTGGTGCTGCTGATCCACGGCTTTCCCGAGCTGGGGATCAGCTGGCGCGCCCAGGTCGCAGCCCTCGCCGCAGCCGGCTTCCACGCCGTCGCCCCCGACATGCGCGGCTACGGCGGGACCGACAAGCCGGTCGAGGCCGCGGACTATTCCATCCTCCAGCTCGTCGGCGACATGGTCGACCTGGTCCGGGCCCTGGGCGAGACCTCCTGCGTCGTCGTCGGTCACGACTGGGGCGCGCCGGTGGCCTGGCATTGCGCCCTGACGCGGCCCGATCTGTTCCGCGCCGTCTTCGGCCTGTCCGTGCCGTTCCAGCCGCGCCGGCCCAAGGGCCCGCCGACGGCGGCCATGGCCGCGATCTCGAAGCGGCTCGGCCTGGGCGACCTCTACATCAGCCGCTTCCAGGCCGCCGACGCCCATCAGGCGTTCGACGCCGACCCGGCCACGGCCCTGCGCAAGATGTTCCACGCCTACGACGGCGCGACCCCGGACGGTCGCCAGTCGACCGGCTTCATCCCCGAGGGCCAGAGCTTCATCTCCACCGTCCCCGACGACGCGACCCTGCCGCCGTGGATGAGCGAGACGCATTTCGCGGAATATGTCGCCGCCTTCTCGGCCGGCGGATTCAGGGGGCCGCTGGACTGGTACCGCAATCTGGACCGAAACTGGGCCGCGACCGCCTTCCTGCAGGACGCCCGCATCCGCATCCCCGCCGCCTTCATGGTCGGCGAGCGCGATCCGGTGCGGAACTATTCCGGTCAGCACGAGGCGGGGCTGAAGGATTGGGCGCCGGATCTGCGGATGCAGGTCGTCGTCCCCGGGGCGGGCCACTGGATCCAGCAGGAACGACCCGACGCGGTGAACCGGCTGCTGCTGGAGTTCCTGGCGTCCCTCTGACCCTTCTCCCCTCCGGGGGAGAAGGTGGGCGGCGCAGCCGCTCGGATGAGGGGGATGTTCGGGATCAGCGGGCTGCCGGTGTGTGCATCTGGCCAACCCCTCATCCGGCCCTACGGGCCACCTTCTCCCCCAAGGGGAGAAGGGTCAGAGGTCCCTGACCGCCTCGGCCGTGATCTCGAGGCTGCGGATGCGGTCGTCGATGTCGAACACCATGCCGGTGACCATGACCTCGTCGACGCCGGTCTGGCTCACGAAGGCGGCCAGCTTGTCGCGCACCGTCTCGCGCCCGCCGATGGCGGCGTAGGTCAGCCGGCTATGCACCGCTGCGATCTGACGCGCGTCCAGCACCCGGGTGATGTCGTCCACCGGCGGCTTCACCTTGCCCGGCTTGCCCGTGACGACCGCCGCGAAAGCCTGCTGCATCGAGGTCGACAGGCGCAACGCCGCCGCGTCGTCCTCGGCGGCGAAGACATTGATCGCCGCCATCGCATAGGGCTGGGACAGCGCCTTCGAGGGCCGGAAGCCGGCGCGATAGGTCTGCAGCGCCTGCATCAGCAGCTCCGGCGCGAAATGGCTGGCGAAGGCGAAGGGCAGGCCCAGATGCGCCGCCAGCTCGGCGCTGAACAGGCTGGAGCCCAGCAGCCAGATCGGAACCTTCGCGCCGGCCCCCGGCCAGGCCGTGACCCGCTGGCCCTCGACCGGATCGTCGAGGAAGGCCTGCAGCTCCATCACGTCGCGCGGGAACTGGTCGGCGGCCGAGAAATAGCGGCGCAGCGCCTTGGCCGTCTCGCCGTCCGTGCCCGGAGCCCGGCCGAGGCCGAGGTCGATCCGGCCCGGATACAGGGCCTCCAGCGTCCCGAACTGTTCGGCGATCACCAGCGGCGGATGGTTGGGCAGCATGACCCCGCCCGAGCCGACGCGGATGCGCTCGGTCGCCCCGGCGATCTGGCCGATCACCACGGCGGTCGCGGCGCTGGCGATGCCCGGCATGTTGTGATGCTCGGCCACCCAGAAGCGCTTGAACCCCAGCCGGTCGGCGGCCCGGGCGAAGGCGGTGGTCTCCAGCAGGGCGCGTCGGGCGTCGCCGCCCTCGACGATGGGCGACAGGTCGAGAACGGAGAATGCGGTCATGTCCCGCTAGATCGGGTTTGCGGGTTGCGATTCAAGACCCGCCCGGTTGGCCGGCCGCGGCGCGGGGCGTAGTCTGTCGGCGGAGGGCTGACCCATGATCCTGACATCCATCATCGCCATGGCGGCGCTGCAGGCGGCGGCCGCACCGCAACTGGCCGGACAATGGGAGGGCGTCCTCTCCGTCGGCGGGCAGAGCCTGCGTCTCGTCCTGCGCGTCGACGCCGCGGGCGCGGCCGTCGTCGACAGTCCGGATCAGGGCGCCAGCGGCATTCCCGCCATCGGGCCGGCCCTCGAGGGCGGCGTAGTCCGCTTCTCCGTTCCGACCGTGCACGCAACCTTCGAAGGCTCCCTGTCCGGGGACGGACGAAACATCACCGGCGCCCTGACCCAGGGCGCGACCGCCATGCCTGTGGTCCTGACCCGCACTGCCGACACCGCCTCGATCGCCGGTCCCTCGCGGCCGCAGACGCCGGTGGCGCCCTTCCCCTATCGCAGCGAGGACGTGACCTTCCCGAACGCGGCGGCCGGCATCACCCTGGCGGGGACCCTGACGCTGCCGCCGGGCGACGGACCCTTCCCCGCGGCGATCCTGATCACCGGCTCGGGCGCCCAGGACCGCGACGAGACCCTCTTCAATCACAAGCCCTTCCTGGTCTGGGCCGACGCCCTGACCCGGCGCGGCGTCGCCGTCCTGCGTTACGACGACCGGGGCGTCGGCGGTTCGGGCGGCGGGACGCCCGCGGAAACCACCGCCGACTTCGCCACCGACGCGGCGGCGGCCCTGGCCTGGCTCAGGACCCGCCCCGAGATCGACCCCCGCCGTATCGGCCTGATCGGCCACAGCGAGGGCGGCCTCATCGCCCCCATGGTGGCGCAGGACGGCGGCGAGCCCGCCTGGATCGTCATGCTGGCCGGAACCTCGGTGACGGGCGGCGACATCCTGGTGGAACAGCAGCGGCGTCTGGCGACGGCGGCCGGCGTCTCTCCGGCCCAGGTCGAGAGCGGCAACGTCCGGCAGCGCGCCCTGATGGACGCCGTCGCCCGCAACAAGGACGACGGCGCGGCCGTGGAACGGGAGACGGTCGCGCTTCTGACGGCGGAGGGCATGACGGAGGCCCAGGCGAAGGAGGCGGTGCGGCCGATCGTGTCGGCCTGGTACCGCTGGTTCGTCGCCTACGATCCCGCGCCGGCCCTCGCCGCCGTGCATGTTCCGATGCTGGCGATCTACGGCGGCAAGGACCTGCAAGTGCCCGCCGACCAGAATGCGCCGGTTCTCGCCCGGGTCCAGCCGGCCGCGGAGGTCGTCGTCCTGCCGAACCTGAACCACCTCATGCAGACCGCCGGAACCGGCGCCCCGTCCGAGTATGGAACCATCGAGGAAACCATCGCTCCCGAGGCCCTCAAGACGGTCGTCGACTGGGTGGCCCGGCGTTCCGGCCTGCCACCACAGTAGAGCGGCCCTCAGACCGGGTGCGTCGGCTCCGGCTTGACTTCGGCCGGCGCCGGCTCGGGCGTCGAGGGCGTGTCAGGCAGGGGGATGAACTCCACGTCGTCCTCGCTCGGCAGGGTCATGCGCCCGGCCTTCCAGTCGGCCTTGGCCTGATCGATCCGTTCCTGCTTCGAATGGACGAAATTCCACCAGATGATGCGCGGACCCACCGGCTCGCCGCCCAGCACCATGACGCTGGAGGGTTTGATCGCCCGGATGGTCGGCTCGGCCGTCGGCTCCAGCACGATCATCTGGCCCGCGTGGAAGATCCGGTCCCCGACCTCGATCTCGCCCTTCGCCACATACAGCGCCCGTTCCGAATACCCTCCAGCGCCCCGGCCCGGCGGGGGCGCGGTGCGCACCCCTTCGGCCAGCTCCCAGTGCACATAGAACAGCGGCGACGACACCGGTACGGCGGCCTTGGCGCCATAGGCCTCGCCCGCCACCAGCCGCGCGAACAGGCCGCCGTTCTCATAGGCGGGCTGGTCTTCCTCGGCGTGATGGTGGAACCGCGGATCGGTCTCCTCGGCCTCGTCCGGCAGGGTGATCCACGCCTGCATGCCGTGCATCGGGCCGCCCGTGGCCCTCTTCAGCGGATCGGTGCGCTCGGAATGGACGATGCCCTTGCCGGCGGTCATCCAGTTGACCTCGCCGGGGCGGATGGCCTGGCTCGCCCCGGTGTTGTCCCGGTGCATGATCTCGCCCTCGAACAGATAGGTCAGGGTCGACAGGCCGATATGCGGATGCGGCCGGACATTGATCGCCTCCGACCCCGGCGCGAACTCGGCGGGCCCCATCTGGTCCAGGAAGATGAAGGGCCCGACCATGCGCCGGGCGTGGAACGGCAGGACGCGTCCCACCTCGAACCCGCCCAGATCCTTGCGGCGGGCGTCGATCACCATCTCGATCATGTCGAATCCCCTTCGGCGCGGCGCGCGCCGAAGGGGACTATCCGACGTGAGGGGTGACGATGCCAAGGGGCAGGGCGGTCACATTCTTCACCCCGCGCGTGACGATGTGGCTCTCGCAGTCGGAGACGATGCCCAGGCTGAGCAGCTTCAGACGCAGGAACTGGTCGAAGGCGTGCATGTCCGAGGTGATGATCCGCAGCACATAGTCCTCGCGCCCGGTGATGGTGGCGCACTGCACCACCTCGGGCCAGCCGGCCACGGCGGCCTCGAAGATGTCGAGGTTGTCGGTCGAGGGCAGGCTCAGCTTGACGATGGCGTAGACCTCGAAATCCAGGCCCAGCTTGGTCGCGTCGAGCAGGGTCACCCGCTTGCGAATGAAGCCCGTATCCTCCAGTCTCTTGATGCGCCGCCAGCAGGGCGAGGCGGACAGGCCGACCCGGTCCGCCACCTCGGCCACGGATAAACCGGCGTCCTGCTGCAGGATGTCCAGAATTCGGGCGTCGACGGGATCCAGATCGTCAGCCAAGGCGTTTCTCCTGATCTTGTTATGGCGCAATAAAATACCTCTGATCGGCACAGTGCAAGGTCAAATTCAGGCGAGCCTTGCCTGTGGCGTCGTGCTAAATCCCGATCAGGAAACGCGGTCGGATCAACCGGACGGCAGGACGAATGAAGAAGCTCAATAGCCAGGCCTTGTCTTTGCGGGTGCCCGAGCCTTCGGGCCGGCCCGGAGACCCCACCGACTTCAGTCATCTGAAGCTGGACCCCGCGGGCGTCGTCCCGCGTCCCGAGGTCTCGACCGCGCCCTTCGACATGCGCGACCACGCCTTCCGCCTGATCCGGGTGCTGGACGACGACGGCCAGGCCCTGGGTCCGTGGAATCCGAAGCTGGACGCAGACACCCTCCGTCGGGGCCTCAAGGCCATGATCCTGACCCGGGCCTTCGACGACCGGATGCATCGCGCCCACCGCCAGGGCAAGACCAGCTTCTATATGAAATGCACCGGCGAAGAGGCCATTGCGGTGGCCCAGGGCATGATCCTGTCCCGCGAGGACATGGGCTTCCCGACCTACCGCCAGCAGGGCCTGCTGATCGCGCGCGGCTATCCGCTCGCGACCATGATGAACCAGATCTATTCCAACGCCTCCGACCCCATCAAGGGCCGCCAGCTGCCGATCATGTATTCGGCCCGGGACTACGGCTTCTTCACCATCTCGGGGAACCTCGGCACCCAGGTGCCCCAGGCCGTCGGCTGGGCCATGGCCAGCGCCTACAAGGGCGACGACAAGATCGCCATCACCTGGATCGGCGACGGCGCCACGGCCGAGGGCGATTTCCACAACGCCCTGACCTTCGCCTCGGTCTATCGCGCCCCGGTGATCCTCAACATCGTCAACAACCAGTGGGCCATCTCGTCCTTCATGGGCATCGCCGGCGGGCTCGAGACCACCTTCGCCTCCAAGGCCATCGGCTACGGCCTCCCGGCCCTGCGCGTCGACGGCAACGACTTCCTCGCCGTCTGGGCGGCGACCCAGTGGGCCGAGGAGCGGGCCCGCTCGAACCAGGGCGCGACCGTCATCGAACTGTTCACCTACCGCGGCGCCCCGCACTCGACCTCGGACGACCCCAGCCGCTACCGCCCCGCCGACGAGCACGACAAATGGCCGCTCGGGGACCCCGTCGCCCGCCTGAAACAGCACCTGATCGCCCTCGGCGAATGGTCCGACGAACAGCAGGCCGCCGCCGAGGCCGAGGCCGTCGACCAGGTCCGCGCCGCCGGCAAGGAGTCCGAGGCCATCGGCACCCTCGGCCAGTCGCGCCCCTCGGTGAAGACCATGTTCGAGGAGGTCTATGCCACCGAGGACTGGCGCATCACCGAACAGCGCCGCGAGGTGGGGGTCTGATCATGAGCGAGCAAACCACCTTCACCCAATCCGACCGCGTCGACGGTGTCGAGCCCGACATGGTCGACCAGAACCACGCCCCGAAGTCCGAGGCCCCGACCGCCGCCGCCGTCATGCCGATGAACATGATCCAGGCGCTGAACTCGGCCCTGCACGTCAAGATGGCCGAGGACCCCAACGTCCTCAGCTTCGGCGAGGACGCGGGCTATTTCGGCGGCGTCTTCCGCGTCACCGACCAGCTGCAGCAGAAGCACGGCCTGACCCGCAGCTTCGACGCCCCGATCAGCGAATGCGGCATCGTCGCCGCCGCCATCGGCATGGGCGCCTACGGCCTGCGCCCGGTCGTCGAGATCCAGTTCGCCGACTACATCTATCCGGCCTACGACCAGATCGTCTCCGAGGCGGCCAAGCTGCGCTATCGCTCGGCCGGCCAGTTCACCTCGCCCATCGTGGTGCGCAGCCCCTACGGCGGCGGGATCTTTGGCGGCCAGACGCACTCGCAGAGCCCCGAGAGCCTGTTCACCCACATCGCGGGCCTCAAGGTCGTCATCCCCTCCAATCCGTATGACGCCAAGGGCCTGCTGACCGCGGCCATCGAGGACGACGATCCGGTCATCTTCTTCGAGCCCAAACGCCTCTACAACGGTCCCTTCGACGGCTGGCACCAGAAGCCCGTCTCGCCGTGGAAGGCCCAGGACCTGGCCCAGGTCCCGACCGGCAAATACGTCGAGCCGATCGGCAAGGCCCGCGTCATGCGCGAAGGCTCCGACGTCACCATCCTCTGCTACGGCACCATGGTCTGGGTCTCCCTGGCCGGGGCCGAACACGCCGGCGTCGACGCCGAGGTCATCGATCTGCGCACCCTCGTGCCGCTCGACATCGAGACCATCGAGGCCTCGGTGAAGAAGACCGGCCGCTGCGTCATCGTCCACGAGGCGCCGAAAACGTCCGGGTTCGGAGCGGAGCTGAGCGCCCTGGTCCAGGAGCGCTGCTTCTACCAGCTCGAGGCGCCGATCGCGCGGGTGACCGGCTGGGACACCCCCTATCCCCACGCCTTCGAGTGGGAATATTTCCCGGGACCCGAGCGGGTCGCCACGGCCCTCAAGGCCGTCATGACCGGAGGGCGTTGAGATGGGCCGCTACGTCTTCAAACTGCCCGACGTCGGCGAAGGCACGGCCGAGGCCGAGCTGGTCGCCTGGCACGTCAAGGTCGGCGATCATGTCGCCGAGGACCAGATCATCGCCGACATCATGACCGACAAGGCCACGGTCGAACTGACCTCGCCCGTCGCCGGTCGCGTCACCGCCGCCCATGGCGAACCCGGCCAGCAACTGGCCGTCGGCTCGCCGCTGGTGGAGTTCGAGGTCGAGGGCGCGGGGAACGCGTCGGCTTCCGACGCCCGCGTCGCCCCCTCCGTCACGGCGCAAGCGCGCCGCGCCACCTCCCCATCGCAGGGCGATGGGGAGGAGACGGTTTCTCCTCCCCACGTCAGTGGGGAGGTGGCGCCGAAGGCGACGGAGGGGGCGACTCCGTCCTCTTCTGGCAACTACGTCTTCAAGCTCCCCGACGTCGGCGAAGGCACCGCCGAGGCCGAACTGGTCGGCTGGCACGTCAAGGTCGGCGACGTCGTCGCCGAGGACCAGATCGTCGCCGACATCATGACCGACAAGGCCACCGTCGAATTGACCTCGCCCGTCGCCGGAACCGTCGTCGCCCTGCACGGCGAGCCGGGCCAGCAACTCGCCGTCGGCGGGCCGCTGGTGTCGTTCAGCGTCGAAGGAAAAGGCAATGTCGCGGCATCGGCGACCCCCGCAAAGGCGCCGGAGAATTCGGCTACGCCCGCGCCTGTGAATTCGGAGACGCCGAAGACGGCTTCGAAGACTTCGACGACTGCGCCCGCCAAACCTGTCGCGGAAGCCTTCACCACCCGTACCGCGGGCCAGCGCCCGCTGGCCTCGCCCGCCGTCCGCAACCGCGCCCGCGATCTCGGCGTCGAGCTCCAGTACGTCCCCGGCTCCGGCCCGGCTGGCCGCATCGAGCACGGCGATCTCGATGCGTATGTCGCGTCCGGCGGCCGCGGAGCGTCCGCACCCGGAGCATCGTCCTCCTCCGCCTACGAGCGGCACGAAGGAACCACCGTCACCCGCATCATCGGCGTCCGCCGCAAGATCGCTGAGAAGATGGCCGAGAGCGTCCGCCGCATTCCCCACATCACCTATGTGGAGGAGATCGACGTCACCGCCCTCGAGGAACTCCGCGCCCATCTCAACGCGCGGAAATCGAAGGACCAGCCCAAGCTCAACGTCCTGCCCTTCATCGCCCGCGCCATGGTCGTGGCCCTGCGCGACCAGCCGACCATCAATTCGCACTACGACGACGAGGCCGGGGTCCTGACCACCCACGCCGCCGTCCACATCGGCATCGCCGCCCAGACGCCGAACGGCCTGATGGTCCCCGTGGTCCGCCACGCCGAGGCGCGCGATCCCTGGGACACGGCGCTGGAGATCGCCCGCGTCTCGGGCGCGGCCAAGGACGGCTCGGCCAAACGCGACGAGCTGACCGGCTCGACCATCACCATCACCTCGCTGGGGACGCTGGGCGGGGTCATCCACACGCCGATCATCAACCACCCCGAGGTCGCCATCGTCGGCCCCAACAAGATCGCCGAACGGGTGGTGGTCAAGGACGGCCAGATGGTCGTGCGCAAGATGATGAACCTGTCCTCCAGCTTCGATCACCGCATCGTCGACGGCCACGACGCGGCGGTCTTCGTGCAGCGCATCAAGGGCCTGCTGGAGCATCCCGCGACGCTGTGGATGGGGTGAGGCGAATGACGGCCCGGCGCACGCTCGGACTCGGAGTTTTCGCCGCGGCGATGTGGGTCGGCGGCGCCTTCGCGTGTTCGCCTCCGCCCGGAGACGCCAAAGCGTTTTTTGAGCGGGAGGAGCGCGCCTATCTGGAGGAAGTGACTTCGATTTATCAGGGAGTCATGACCGATGTCGTCGGTCGCCAGGACGAGCCGCTCACCACCTTCACGGTGAGAAAAACCGCGGAGGTCTGGGGCGCACCGGGCCCGCGGCATTGGCCGTTGCGTTTTGAAACCGGCAGCTGCGCCAAATATTTCCCGTTCCTGATCGACTGGGAACAGGGTCAGGGGCCGCGAAACGGAATGCCGGTTACGATCTTCGTGACGCCCGCGGCCAAGGCAAATCCTGAACTGCTCTATATCCAGCCGTCCGGCCCAGACGCGGAAGCGATGATCGGCCGATGGCGAGATCTCCGCATAAACGAGACCGAATGACCCAGACCCTCACCACCAAAGTCCTCATCATCGGCGCCGGCACCGGCGGCTATGTCGCGGGCATCCGTTGCGGTCAGCTGGGCCTCGACACCGTGCTGGTCGACGGCGGCGACGGCCTCGGCGGCACCTGCCTCAACGTCGGCTGCATTCCCTCCAAGGCCATCATCCACGCCGCCTCGAAATTCGAGACGGTGGCCAGGGCCGCCGCCGGCGGCACGCTCGGCATCACCGCCGCCCAACCGGCCATCGACCTGTCGCAGACGGTGGCGTGGAAGGACGGCATCGTCCGCAAGCTGAACGCCGGCGTCGCGGGCCTGCTGAAGCGGGCCAAGGTCAAGGTCATCAATGGCTGGGCGACCTTCTCGGACGCCAAGACCTGCACGGTGAAGACCGCCGACGGCGACATCGTCATCAGCGCTGAACACGTCATCCTCGCCACCGGCTCCGAGCCGGTCGAACTGCCCTTCCTGCCCTTCGGCGGCGACGTCATCTCCTCGACCGAGGCCCTGTCGCTGGACACGGTGCCCGGCAAGCTGGTCGTGGTCGGCGGCGGCTATATCGGGCTCGAGCTCGGCATCGCCTTCCGCAAACTGGGAGCCGAGGTCGCCATCGTCGAAATGGCCGACCGCCTGCTGCCGCTCTACGACAAGGCCCTGACCGATCCGGTCGCCAAATGGCTGGAGAAGCACGGCGTCGAACTGCACCTCGGCGCGAAAGCCGGGTCGTTCGAAAACGGCCAGCTCAACATCACCACGAAGGACGGTCAGGCCCTCAAGCTCAAGGCCGACAAGGTCCTCGTCACCGTCGGTCGCCGCCCGCGGACGAAGGGCTGGGGTCTGGAGAACATGGGCGTGGCCATGGCCGGGCCGTTCGTGAAGATCGACGACCGCTGCGCGACCAGCATGCGCAACGTCTGGGCCGTCGGCGACCTGACCGGCGAGCCCATGCTGGCCCACAAGGGCTCGGCCCAGGGCGAGATCGTCGCCGAGATCATCGCCGGCCATGACAAGCGCTTCGACCCCGTGACCATCGCCGCGGTCTGCTTCACCGAGCCCGAGATCGTCTCCGCCGGCCTCGGCCCGCAGGACGTCGAGGGCCGCGACGACGTCATCACCGCCGTCTTCCCGTTGGCGGCCATCGGCCGGGCCCTGGCGCTCGAAGCCGGCGACGACGGCGGCTTCGTCCGCGTTCTGGCGTCGAAGACCGACCACCGCCTGCTGGGCCTCCAGGCCGTCGGCCAGCATGTCTCCGAACTGTCCAACAGCTTCGCCCAGATGCTGGAGATGGGCGCGGTGCTGGAGGACGTGGCCGGGACCATCCACGTCCATCCGACCATGGGCGAGGCCTTCCACGAGGCGTCGCTGCGGGCGCTGGGGCACGCCATCCATATCTAGGGATGAGGGATTAGGGATCAGGGATTAGGGATTAGGGATTAGGGATTAGGGGCTGAGCCAGGGTCGGGGAGCTTGATCCAGAGCGCCGTGCCCGATCTTCCTCACCCTGATCCCTAATCCCTAATCCCTCATCCCTCCCCTTCGCCCAACCGTCACAATCCTCTGGTCTAAGCGGCCCCAGCGCCCATCCATCCGGAGACTGACGATGACCCGCACACTCCTCGCCGCCGCCTCGGCGATCGCCCTGCTCGCCCTCGGCGCCTGCGGAAACGACCAGTCCGCCGGCAACCAGACCGCCCGCGCCGGCATCTGGGCCGCGGGCTCCTCGACCGTCTTCCCCTTCGCCACCCGCGTGGCCGAGAATTTCGCCCGCACCTCGGGCGGCGCCGCGCCGCGCATCGAGTCCCTCGGCACCGGCGGCGGCATCCAGGCCTTCTGCAAGGGCGTCGGCCCCAACACCCCGGACATCGCCAACGCCTCGCGCCGGATGAAGGCCTCGGAGTTCGAACTGTGCCGGACCAATGGCGTCACCGACATCGTCGAGCTCAAGATCGGCTTCGACGGCCTCGTCATCGCCACCGCCCGCAACGCGCCTGACTACGGCTTCTCCGGCGATGACCTCTACCTGGCCCTCGCCAAGGAAGTGCCCGGCCCGAACGGGACCTTCATCCCCAACCCCAACACCACCTGGAACCAGGTCAATCCGGGCCTGCCCGCGACCCGCATCCTGGTCTACGGCCCGCCGCCGACCTCGGGCACGCGCGATTCCTGGCTGGAGCTGGCCATGGCCCCGTCGGCCAAGGCCATCCCGGCGCTGGCGGCCCTGGCCGAGAGCGACGAAGACCGGTTCGAGACCCTGGCCCACACCCTGCGCGAGGACGGCGCCTGGGTCGATTCCGGCGAGAATGACAACGCCATCGTCCAGACCCTGACCCGCACCCCCGGCTCGACCGGCGCCTTCGGCTACTCCTTCCTCGAGCAGAACAACGACACGGTGAAGGCGCACAGCGTCAACGGCGTCATGCCGACGCTGGAGACCATCGCCTCGGGCGAATATCCGATCTCCCGCTCGATGTTCATCTACGTCAAGAAGCAGCACGTCGGCGTGACCCCGGGGCTGGAGCAGTTCGTCGCCGAATTCCTGTCCGAGGCCTCGGCCGGCCGCGGCGGCTATCTGCAGGACCGCGGCCTGGTGCCGCTGCCGGCCGACCAGCTGGCGGCCCAGCGCGCCCTCGCCACGGCCATGACGCCGATGACGGCTCCGGCGAAGTAGGACGGAGGGGATTAGGGATGAGGGATTAGGGATTAGGGATCAGCGACCGGACGAGAGCGCAGCGAAACGCTCCCCCCATCCCTAGTCCCTAGTCCCTAGTCCCTCGGCTTAAGCCGCCGCCCTGCGCCGCAACCGCGCGATCCGCCTCAGCCGCCGCCAGAAGCGGCCGCGTTCCGGCTCCGGATAGGGCTGCAGATTCTCGACGAACTCCTCCGCCGAGGCGCGCCAGCTGAACTTCTCGGCATAGGCCCGCACGGCGGCCCGGTCGCACTCCAGCGCCTTCAGACAGGCCGTCCGCAGGTCCGCGTCTATGGCTCCGGCGTTCGAGCCCGGAATGATGTCGATCGGACCATGCGCCGGATAGGCCGCGACCGGCGTGCCCGTGGCCATGGCCTCCAGGATCACCAGGCCGAAGGTGTCGGTCCAGCTGGGGAAGACGAAGACGTCGGCGTCGCGGAAACACCGCGCCAGCTCCTCGCCGAAGCGCGCGCCGAGGAATTTGGCCTCGGGGTATTTCTCTTCCAGTTCGGCCCGCGCCGGCCCGTCGCCGACGACGATCTTCGTCCCGGGCAGGTCGGTCTCGAGGAAGGCCTCGATGTTCTTCTCGACCGCCACCCGGCCGACATTGAGGAAGAAGGGCCGGGGCCAGCTCTCGCCCCCCAGCTCGTCATAGATGCGCGGCAGGTCGGGGTTGAACTGTTCGGTGTCGACCCCCCGCGTCCACGGCGAGACGTTCTTGAACCCGTGCGCCACCAGCTCGTCGCGCAGCGTCGGCGTCGCCACCATCAGCCGCCCCGACGGCTTGTGGAACCACTTCATATAGGCGTAGCCGACCTGGACCGGGATCGGGAACCGGGCCGAGACATATTCCGGGAATTTGGTGTGATAGCTGGTCGTGAACGGCAGCTTCCACTCCACGCAGATGCGCCGCGTGGCGATGCCGATGGGGCCCTCGGTGGCGATGTGCACAGCCTCGGGCTCGAAGGCGCGCAGGCGTTCGCGAATCTCTTCCTCGGCCCCCAGGGCCAGCCGGATCTCCGGATAGGTGGGGCAGGGGATGGTCTTGAACTGGCTGGGCTCGATGACGTCGACCTCGTGACCCATGCCCCGGCATTCCGCCACGGTGCGGGTCAGGGTGCGGACGACGCCGTTGACCTGGGGCTCCCAGGCGTCGGTGGCCAGAACGATGCGCATATGGGCCGGGTGGCTCCGCCGTTGATCGGGGAAACGGTCTAGCGGGTTCAGTGCATGAAGGCGAGATGCTACCCGTTGAACGAAGCGGCCTTGCACGTCCGCGTCGCACCTTGGGAGGCCTTTTGTGGCGCGTGATGATTGGTACCGGAACACGGACTGGAATCCGGCAATCGAAGAAGCGTTTAACGCAAAGCTCGCGCGAGCGCGGGAGAAATCGCAGTATCTGCGAATCCAGGCCTCCATGCTGGCGCGGACCCAACCCATGGTCGCCCTCGCACTGATCGACCGGTACTTTGCCCTTGATGATCCTTGGGACGCCGCGCTGGCGTACCTTTGTCAGTTCGACGCCTACACGGCGCTCGGGGATCATAAACTTGCGCTAGCCGCTCTTCAGAACGCGCTGAAGCGAGAGCAGGATTTTCCCAACCTTCGTGCGGGCGCGGATCTGGTTTTCGCGCGTCTGGTCGCGACCCAAGGACTGGATCCTCTTTTCGGCCAGGCGCTTCAGATACTTGATGCGATGGCTCAGCGTGAAGCCGACCTACTGTTCCCCGCGCATCGCTATTCCTGGAACGGGTCGAGGGCCTTGATCCTGGAAGCCAAAGGCTCCCGGTCAGAGGCCATCGAGGCGGCGAAGGCGGCGATAAGAAATGCTGACCTTCAACACTCCGGACTTCGCAATCATCCCAAAGTGGGTCTGGTCGAAAACACCGACACCGTTTTCCATGCACGGTTAGTACGTCTGGCTGGCGCGACCAGCCTTCACTGAAGGTTCGAAGAGCGACGGCCCCTCCCGTTCCGCGACGGAAGCGTCTAAGACGCGCGCCATGAACGCACACGTCTCGCCGCCGGTCGCCCTCTCCCAGGACTGGGACTCGCTGGATCAGGGCAAGTTCGCCGACGAGACCGCCGCCGTGCGGGGCCTGCTGGCGCGCCTCCCGCTGGACGCCGCCGAACGCGCCGCCGTCCTGGCCGGCGCCGTCGGCCTGGTCGAACACGCCCGCCGCAGCGTCAAGAAACAGGGCGTGGTCGAGAGCTTCCTGCAGGAATTCTCGCTCGGCACCCGCGAGGGCCTGGCCCTGATGTGTCTGGCCGAGGCCCTGCTGCGCACCCCGGACGAAGACACCCGCGACCGGCTGATCGCCGAGAAGATCGGCTCGGCGGACTGGAGTTCGCATCTGGGTCAATCCGACAGCCTGTTCGTCAACGCCTCGACCTGGGGGCTGATGCTGACGGGCAAGCTGGTCGACGTCGACGAAGAGGCCCGCACCGACCTGCCCGGCTTCCTCAAACGCATCGTCGGCCGTCTGGGCGAGCCCGTCATCCGCGAGGCCGTCGCCGCCGCCGTCCGCATTATGGGCGAGCAGTTCGTGGTCGGCCGCACCATCGAAGGCGCCCTGAAGCGCGCCGGCAAGGAAGGCTGGCTCTGCTCCTTCGACATGCTGGGCGAGGGCGCCCGCACCGCCGCCGACGCCGAACGCTATGAGAAGATCTACGCCGACGCCATCGAGGCCGTCGGCAGGACCGCGCAAGGGCAGGGGCCCGAGGCCGGCCATGGCGTCTCGGTCAAGCTCTCGGCCCTGTCGCCGCGCTATGAGGCCACGCACGAGGCCCGCGTCTGGACGGAGCTCTATCCCCGCATCCTCCGCCTCGCCCGGATCGCGGCCAGGCACGACATCAACTTCACCATGGACGCGGAGGAGGCCGACCGTCTGGCCCTGTCGCTGAAGCTGCTGGACCGGCTGGCCCGCGAGCCCGACCTCGGCGGCTGGACCGGCCTCGGCCTCGCCGTGCAGGCCTATCAGAAGCGCGGCCCCGAGGTGATCCGCCGCGTCGCCGAACTGGCGCAGACCAGCGGCCGCCGGTTGATGGTGCGTCTGGTCAAGGGCGCCTACTGGGACACCGAGATCAAGCGCGCCCAGGTCTTCGGCCGCACCGACTATCCGGTCTTCACCACCAAGGCCGCCACCGACCTCAACTACCTCGTCTGCGCCCGGCTGATGATCGAGGCGGCGCCCCATATCTACAGCCAGTTCGCCACCCACAACGCCCACTCCCTCGCCGCCGTCCACCGGATGGCCTCGGAGCGTGGGGTGAAGATCGAATTCCAGCGCCTGCACGGCATGGGCGAGGCGCTCTACGACGCCGCCAGGGACGCCTTCGGCCCCGTCACGGTTCGCGCCTACGCCCCCGTCGGCGGGCATGAGGACCTGCTGCCCTATCTGGTGCGTCGCCTGCTCGAGAACGGGGCCAACTCGTCGTTCGTCCACGCCCTGCTGGACGAGCGGGTGCCGGCCTCGGCCGTCGCCGCCGACCCGATCTCCGCCGTCGAGGCTCACCCCGACCGCCACGCCAAGATCCCGACCCCCAAGGACATGTACATGGACCGCCAGAACTCGTTGGGCCGCGACTACTCCCAGGCCGCCGACCGCGACCGGCACCTCGCCGCCCTCGAAAAGGTCGACGCCGAGAAGCTGACCTCGGGCCCCATCATCGGCGGCAAGCTGAAGGCCGGGACCAATCCCCAGCCTGTGACCAACCCCTTCGACACGACCCGGGTTCTCGGCCATGCCTCGGAAGCGACCACCGCCGACATCGACGCCGCCGTCGGCGCCGCCGCGAAGGCCCAGATCGCCTGGGACCGCAAGGGCGGCGCCGGCCGCGCCCCCGTCCTGCGCGCCATGGCCGACGCGCTCGAAGCCGACATGGACCGTCTGGTCGCCCTGCTGTCGCGCGAGGCCGGCAAGACCCTGAACGACGGCGTCGCCGAAATCCGCGAGGCCGCCGACTTCTGCCGTTACTACGCCATGCTGGCCGAACGCGACTTCGGCGGCCCGACCGAGCTCAAGGGCCCGGTCGGCGAGATCAACCAGCTGGTCCTGCACGGCCGCGGCGTCTTCGCCTGCATCAGCCCGTGGAACTTCCCACTGGCCATCTTCACCGGCCAGATCGCCGCCGCCCTGGCCGCCGGCAATGCGGTGCTGGCCAAGCCCGCCGAACAGACCCCCCTGATCGCCGCCGAGGCCGTGCGCCTGTATTACAAGGCCGGTCTGAACCCCGACCTGCTGGCCCTCGTCCCCGGACGCGGCGAGACGGTCGGCGCGGCCCTCGTCAGCCATCCCGGAATCGACGGCGTCGCCTTCACCGGCGGCACCGACACGGCCACCCTGATCAACCGTTCATTGGCCGCCCGCCCGGGCGCCATCATCCCCTTCATCGCCGAGACCGGCGGCCTCAACGGCATGTTCGTCGACACCACGGCGCTGAAGGAACAGGTCATCGACGACGTCATCCTGTCGGCCTTCGGCTCGTCGGGCCAGCGCTGCTCGGCCCTGCGCCTGCTCTATGTCCCGCACGACGCCGCCGACGCCCTGATCGAGGGCCTCAAGGGCGCCCTCGCCGCCCAGGTCGTGGGCGACCCGTCCGACCCCGCCACCGACATCGGCCCGGTCATCGACGCCGACGCGAAGGCCGCGCTCGACGCCCACCTCGACCGCCTCGGCGGCGATGCGAAGATCATCGCCCGCGCCGACCTCCCGGCCGGCGCCGACAAGGGCTGGCTGTTCGCCCCGACCATCGCCGAGATCCCCACCCCCGACTATCTGGAGCGCGAGGTCTTCGGCCCCATCCTGCACGTCTGCCGCTACGAGCCGTCGAAGCTCAAGGAAACGGCGTCGAAACTGGCCCAACGCGGCTACGGCCTGACCCTCGGCGTCCACAGCCGCATCGAGGCCTTCGCCGAGGAGGTCACCCGGCTGGTCCCGGCCGGCAACGTCTACATCAACCGCTCGATCATCGGCGCGGTGGTCGGCGTCCAGCCCTTCGGCGGCGAGGGCCTCTCCGGCACCGGCCCCAAGGCCGGCGGCCCCTACAGCCTGATCCGCTATGCGTCGGAGAAGGCCATCAGCAACAACATCTCCGCCCAGGGCGGCGACCCGGCGTTGCTGAACCTGTAGTCGCCGTCGCGACGGACTGGCGGTCAGGGCCCCTCCTGGTCCAGCCAGCCCGCCGCCTTGAGCGCCGCCACCTTGGCGCGCGCGACCGGAGCCTCCAGTCCCGACGTCAGCACGAGACGCAGGTTGCGGCCGTCGTGCACGACTCCGCGCACGGCATGGCGCGCCACCCACCACGAGCGGTGCACGCGCAGGCCCTCGAGGTCTCCGACCTGCCCGATCGCGCGGGCCAGCGGCGACAGGACCAGGACGGATCCCGCGCTTGTGTGCAGGCGGACATAGTGATCCTCCATCTGCAGGCACAGCAGGTCCCGGCCGAGGCGCGGGGGCAGGCGGTCGAGCATGCGCGCCCCGCCTTCGACAGCTTGCGCCGTGCCCGGCCCTCGGCTCGTCCGCGCATGGGCGGCGACATACAGCGATGTGTAGACGACGGCGACGAGCAGGGTCTGGCCGTACCATTCGACCCAATCCACCGCCTCCCGGATGCCGGGCCAGAGGGCGACGGCGATCAGCCGCGCCGCGAGCGCCAGGGGCCCGCTGACCAGCAGGGCGACGGCCGGAATCCATGTCCACGCCGCCACGCCCCGACGCCGGGCGCGCGGCCAGACCAGACGCACGGCCACGCCGACGCCCAGACCGCTGAGCAGGCTGACCGCCATCCAGTAGGCCAGCCGCACGGGCAGGGCGTCGTTGAAGAAGCTGCCGAACGGCCCGACCACGCCGAGGACCGCGCCCGCGACCGCGCAGGCCGCGAGATCGGCCGCCCAGACGCGCGGCGTGTTCAGCCGGTCATTCAACGGATCCTGCATGGCTCGACTATAGCGACGCCGGGCCGAAGCGGAACCGTTCGCCGCGCCGCGAACCCGGTCGCCCGTTCGCGAAATCCGGCTGGCGAGGGCGGTCCGACGACGCGCAGATGACGGATCCAACCGGAGGTCCCCATGCCCGTTCGCCCCCTGCAAGCCCTGCAAGCCCTGCGCGCGCTGCTCGCTCTTCTCATCGTCCTGTCCGCCTTTCCGGCCATGGCCCGCGCGCCGGATCAGACGATCCATTTCATCGACCGACGCGGCGAGACGATCGAAGGCGGGGTCTGGCTGCCGCCCCTCGACGCGGACGTCGCCCCCCGCGCCCTGGTGGTCATCTCACACGGCAACGGCGGCTGGTACGCCGGGCATGACGACACCGCCCGGGCCCTGGCGGACGCCGGCTTCATCGTCGCCGCCCTCACCCATCCGGGCGACAATTTCCGCGACCACAGCCGCGCCCTGCAACTGACCGGTCGCGCGCCCCAGCTCAGCGCCCTGATCGACTACATGGTCGCAGACTGGCGCGGCCCGATCGCCGTCGACCCGGACCGGATCGGCGCCTTCGGCTTTTCCGCCGGCGGCTTCACTGTGACCTCCATCGTGGGCGGGGTGTCCGACCTGCGCGCGATCCGCGATCACTGCGCGGCCCACCCGGACCTCTTCGCCTGCAGGCTGCTGGCGATGGATCCGATCGACGCGGCGGGCTGGGGCCCGGAAACGCGTGACGTCCGCGTGAAGGCCGCCGTCATCGCCGCCCCGGCTTTCGGCGAGTCCTTCACCACCGCCAGCCTCGCCTCGATCACCCTGCCGATCCAGCTCTGGCAGGCCGCCGACGACCAGATCCTGCCCGCGCCGTATAACGTCGAGCCGATCCGGGACCGACTGGGCCGCGCGCCCGAATACCACCGCGTCGCGCACGCCGGTCACTTCGACTTCCTGCCTGCCTGTGGTCCGCAGATGAAGACGGACCTGCCGGAGCTCTGCGCCTCGGCCCCCGGCTTCGACAGGGCCGCTTTCAAGGCGGAGTTCAACAGCCAGGTCGTGGCCTTCTTCCGCGCCGCCCTGTCGGCGCCTTGAACCTTCGGTGCGGCTTCACACCAGCCCCGCCTCCCGCGCCGCCCGCTCCAGCTCGTCCCGGAACCGCGGATCGGCGATGGCGATCAGGGCGCGGGCGCGCTGGGCGTCGCTCTTGCCCTTGAGCTCGGCCCGGCCGTGTTCGGTGACGATGATGTGGACGTCGTTGCGCGGCGTGGTCACCGGTCCGTCCAGCCGGGCCACGATGCGCGACACCGTCCCCTTCGCCGCCGTCGAGTGGCAGGCGATGATCGACCGCCCTCCGGCCGAGGCCCAGGCCCCGCGCACGAAGTCCAGCTGGCCGCCCGAGGCCGTGAACTGACGCCCGTTCAGATGCTCCGAACAGCAGGCCCCGGTCAGGTCGACCTGCAGGGTGGCGTTGACCGAGACCATCCGGTCGTTGCGGGCGATGACCGCCGGGTCGTTCACATAGTCGACCGGATAGGCCTCCAGGTCGCGGTTGCCGTCCAGATAGTCATAGGTGGCGCGCGTCCCCATGCAGAAGGAGAACACCCCCTTGCCCGGATGCAGGGTCTTGCGGGCGTTGGTGATCACCCCGTCCTGCATCAGCCGCGCCAGGCCGGGCGTCAGCATCTCGGTGTGCAGGCCCAGGTCGCGCCGGTCGCCCAGGGCCGCGCAGACCGCGTTGGGCAGGGCCCCGATGCCCATCTGCAGGGTCGAGCCGTCCTCGATCATGTCGGCGATCAGCCCGCCTATGGCCAGGTCGTTGGGCGTCGGCTCGGCGACCGGCAGCTCCAGCAGGGGCGTATGGTTCTCGACCACGGCCGTGATCCGCGAGACATGCACCGTGCAGTCGCCGAACACCCGGGGCATGGCCGGGTTCACCTCCAGCAGAATCCGCCCGACATGCGCGCTGACCGGCTTGCTGTAGTCGGTATTGGTGCCGAAGCTGAAGAAGCCGTCCGCGTCCATCGGCGAGACGGTGCAGATCAGGGTGTCGACCCCCGCCTCGCGCAGCACGCGCGGCGTGGCCTGAAAGCCGGTGGGGATGAAGGTGACGGGATTGGGCCGTCCCGCCGCCCGCGCCCGCGCCTCCAGCCCGCGCTCGATGGCGCTGTGGAACAGGCTGACCGGACGGATGCGGCCCATCAGCTCGTCGATCAGCACCGTCTGGCCGGCGATGCCGGTGGACAGCAGATAGTACAGGCTGACGTCGTCGACCTGGCCGGCGCGGGCCCGGTCCGCCAGGGCGGCGAGGAGGGCGGGCGGCTGCGAGAAGCCCAGCCCCATGGCCACGCGGGCCCCCGAAGGGATCAGGGCCGCGGCCTCGGCGGCGGACATCAGGCGTCGGGCGTAGAGGGCGTTCGGCATGGCGGGTTCCATCGGCGAGCCTGACCCTAGCCGATCGGCGCGCCCCGTCACCGGATTTAGATCAAACCGGCCGCGCGGCTCGACGGCCTGTCGCGGTTATCGACGAAGTCGAGAGTATCGCCGCCCCGATGTGTCGCCTGTGTCGGTCGAATTGTATCGGTCGCCCGGGACCGTTTTTCGAAGCCTGGCTAGCGCGGCCAGCCCCCCGCCCGGCTCAGGGCGCTCGGGGCCGGGCGGCCGATCTTTTCGCCGATCCAGCGGGCGGTCCCGATCAGGGCGTCGAGGTCATAGCCGGTGCTGAAGCCGGCCCGCTCGAGCATGAACACGAGATCCTCGGTGGCGATATTGCCGGTGGCCCCCGGCGCGAACGGACAGCCGCCGATGCCGCCGACCGAGGCGTCCAGCACGTCGATCCCGGCCTCGACGCCCGCATGGGCATTGGCCAGGCCGGTGTTTCGCGTGTCGTGAAAATGCAACCTCAGAACGGCGTCGGGCGCCGCCTTGCGGGCCGCCTCGACCTTGCGCGTCACGCTCCACGGATCGCCGACGCCGATGGTGTCGGCAAGGGCGATCTCGCCGACGCCCAGGGCCGCGATCCGTCCGACCAGATCGGCCACCCGGTCCGTCGACACCTCGCCGTCGAACGGACAGCCCCAGACGCACGACAGGGTGGCCGACAGCGACGGCGTCGCCCCCGGCTCTCCCTCGGCGTTCTGTCGGCCGGCCATGATGTCCGCCAGCATCTGCACCTGCTGGTCGACCGTCAGCCCCTGGTTCTTCAGACCGAAGCCGTCGGTGACGGACAGGGCCACATTGACCTCGTCGACCGCCGTGCCCAGGGCCCGATCATAGCCCTTGCCGTTCAGCACCAGGCCGATGCGGCTGCGCCCCGGCTGGCGCGGCAGGGCGGCCATGACCTCTTCGGCGCCGGCCATCTGCGGCACATATTTCGGATGGATGAAGCTGACCGCCTCGATCCGCCGCGCTCCCGCCGCCTCCAGCCGCCGCACCAGATCGACGCGGACGGCCGGATCGAGGATCGCCTTCTCGTTCTGCAGCCCGTCCCGCGGACCGACCTCGACGATGGTGATCGGGCGGCTCATCGGGCGGACGACGGAGCGGCGGCGGCCGGCGCGAGGCCGGGCGGGGCGTAGACGGTCAGGGTGACGTCGTCGCCCTTGGAATAGTTGTGGCCGTCGACCACCCCCACGGCGCGGCCGGTGACCCCCAGCCGCGCGGCGGCGGCCTGGAAGGCGTCGGCGTCGCCCTCCTCGACGATGGCCGGACGCCCCTCGGCCAGGGCGCGGGCCGCCCCCTCCGCGTCCGTCAATTCGGTGTCCTTGCCGGTCAGGAAGACGAAGCTGGGCTCATGGAAGCCGGTGATGGCGACCGGCCCGGCCCGCCCCTGACGCGGATGCAGGTCGGCGCGCTCGAGCACCTTCTCCAGCTGCGGCGCCACCGCCAGCGGACGCAGCTGCCGCAAGGTCCCGGCCAGGGCGGCGTGGGCGACGATCCCCAGGATCAGCGACACCAGCAGGGCCGTCACCGCCGCCCGGTGCAGCATCAGAAAGGCCCCGACCAGACTGGCCAGAATGGCGAAGACGATGGTCAGGGTCGCCCAGGTCTGGGCCGGGGACTTGCCGTATTCGGTCAGCAGCCAGACCGAGCCGACCACCAGCAGCCCGCCCACGAACAGGGTCAGCCCCACGCCGGCGTAGCGCGATATCCGCCCGACCGGCCGCATCATCGCGGCGGCGGCCAGCAGGGCCAGTCCGCCGAAGGTCGGCAGGGTGTAGTGGGCCAGTTTGGTCGGCGTCAGCTCGAAGATCAGCCAGGCCGGAACCACCCAGCAGACCAGGAAGCGGATCGCCGGCTCGGCCCGCCGGCTCCAGCCGGCCGAGACCGCGGCGGGCAGCAGCAGGGTCGCCGGGAAGAACAGCAGGGGCGCGATCAGCAGATAGAAGCCGGGCAGGACTCCATGGCCCTCGTCGCCGCCCGCCACCTTGGGGGCCAGATCGCCCCCGATGGCCTCGCGCCAGAAGCCGCCGTCGGTGGCGATGGTGATGGCGATGGCCCACGGTCCGACGATCAGGGCCACCAGCGGCAGGCCCCAGCCCCAGCCCAGCCGCTTCAGCCACGAAACGTCGCGATCCCAGATCGACAGGGCCAGTATGGCCGGGACGACGACCAGCAGGCCGATCGGTCCCTTGACGAGGATGGACAGGCCCAGCCCCAGCCAGAAGGCCAGTTTCCACGGTCTTCGCGGCGCCTCCCCGGCGCGCGCCGCCAGATAGATCCGCGCCAGCCCGGCCATGGCCAGGGTCACCGCCCCGCACAGCATGGCGTCGGTCTTGGCGATCCCCGCCTCCGTCGACAGCAGGAAGCTGGCTCCCAGGATGGCCCCCGCCAGGAACCCGGCCCTCTGGCCGAACATCGCCGCCCCGGCCCAGGCGCAGGCGGCGGCGGCCAGCATGGCCCCCAGCAGCGACGGAATGCGATAGGGGGCGATGTCCCTGTTCTCGACTTTGGACGTCGCCGCCACCGCCACGGCCTGCATCCAGTAGATGCCGACCGGCTTCTTCCAGCGCGGCTCGTCCTGGTAGCGGATGTCGACATAGTCGCCGCTCTCCAGCATCTGCGACGTGGCCTGGGCGTAGCGGCTCTCGTCGCGGTCCAGCGGCGGCAGCAGCATCAGCACCGGCAGGCCCGCGAACAGGGCGATCAGGGCCGCGAGCAGGGGGCCGCGCCAGCCGGCGATGTATCGGTCGAAGTCGGAGCCCGTCATGTTCATCTACCTATCACGGCGTTTCCGCGCGTCACATTGTTTGAGCGCCCTCTGTTCCGCGCATCCCCGCCTTCGCGGGGATGCGCGGACGAGGAGACCGCCCGGGCCTCTCTCCCGTCCGACGCCGAAACGGGCTAGAGAGCCGGGATGAACGAAACCATCCCCGACATCTCCGTGGTCGTCCCGGTCCACAACGAGGAAGGCGCCGCCGGTCCGCTGGCGCGCGAGATCGCCGCCGCCTTCGCCGGGCGGTCCTATGAGATGGTGTTCGTCGACGACGCCTCGCGCGACAACACCCTGGCGGAGCTGCGCGGGCTGATGGCCGAACTGCCGGCGCTGCGCGTGCTCGGCCACGCGTCGAACGCGGGACAGAGCCGGGCGGTGCGCACCGGCGTGCTGGCGGCGCGGGCGCCGATCGTGGTGACCCTGGACGGCGACGGCCAGAACCCGCCGGCCGACGCCCCCGGACTGGCCGATCTGCTGGCCTCGTCGCCGCCGTCGGTGGCCCTGGTCGGCGGCCGCCGGGCCAAACGCCAGGACTCCGCGGCCAAGCGCCAGGCCTCGCTGTGGGCCAACCGCATCCGCAGGAAGCTGCTCGGGGACGACGCCGACGACACCGGCTGCGGGCTCAAGGCCTTCCGCCGTGACGCCTTCCTGCGCCTGCCCTATTTCGATCACATCCACCGCTACCTGCCGGCCCTGATGATCCGCGAGGGCTACCAGAACCTCTATCTCGACGTCGATCACCGGCATCGCGAGACGGGCCAGTCGAAATACACCAACTGGGGGCGGCTGCTGGCGTCGCTGTCGGACCTGCTGGGCGTGATGTGGCTCAAGACGCGGTCGCGGCGGCCGGGCGCCGTCAGCGAGTTCTGAGCCGCTCGCCGCGCCCGGTCGCCCCCCGGGCGAACCGGCATGGCTGAACGGTTCGAACCGGGGTATGCAGGGTTAACAAGCGCGGCTGTTACGCCCGCCGTCCGACGATGGAGCCCGCGATGCTGATCGCCATCCCCCTGCTGATGATCCCGGTGATCCTGTACAATATCGTGGTCCTGACCGGCATGGTCGGCGGCGCCGGAGCCGTGGCCGCGGACGGAAGCCTCAGGGACGTGCTGTTCACCATTCCCATGGCCTCGGGCGCGGGATGGAGCATCGGCGTCGGCGACCTCATCCTGTTCCTGTCGCTGATCCTGCTGTTCTTCGAACTGCTGAAGTCGACCTCGAGCCAGAAGGTCGCGATCGTCAATCACGCCCTGTCGATGATCCTGTTCGTGATCTGCCTGGTCGAATTCCTGCTGATCAAGGGCTTCGCCACCTCGACCTTCTTCCTGATCGTGACGATGGTCATGCTGGACGTCCTGGCCGGCTTCATCGTCACCATCATCTCGGCCCGCAAGGACCTCGACTTCGCCAGCGGCGGCTGAGCGACATCCGGGCGCCGTGTTCTCCCTCCCTCAAGCGGGAGGGAGACGCCTAACCGCTACCGGTCTTCGGATCAGGAAAACGCCACGAAGATCAGCGCGACGACGGCGACATCGACGGTGCGGGTGATGAAGGTCAGCATGGCGGCGGTCCCGAACGAGGCTTGAAGACCTGTCGTTCAGCAAGGACCGTGCCGCCGGATCAGACGTCGGTGTCCTCGGCCTTGCCGGGGGGCGGACGGCGCTCTGCGGCGCCGGAGTATTTGGTTCCGAGGTAGGCCGAGCGGGCCGCATCCAGCACCGGCGGGCCGCCCTTCAGGCCGCGCCTCTGTCCGGTCTGGCCGATCATCTGGGCGGCGAAGGCGGCCGCCGACGCATCCGACGCGGGCGCCGGGGCAGATCTTGCCGGGGGCTCGGCCGGCTCGGGCGTGAATTCGGGGACGGTCAGGGCGCGCGACTCTGCGGCCGCCCGGCGTTCGGCGGCGCGGCGCTCGGCCGAGCGCCGGTCATCGCGGCGTTCGACGGGACCCACGGCGCGGATCTCGTCGCCCATCTCAGTCGCCCTTGGCGGGAGGCTTGGCCAGCTTGTCGATCTGGCTGCGCATCTCGTCCATCTGGCGGCGCATCTCCTCCAGCGGATCGGCGGCGGGGGCCGGCCGGGGCTCGGTCGCGGCCGAGGCCGCCGCCATGGCGCCCGGCGTCAGGGCGCCGAAGCCCGGCCACATCTTCATGGCGTCGCTGAACATGGACATGTTGCGCTTGACCGCCTCGTCGATCAGTCCGGCGCCCGGCGCGGCCCCGAAGGCCTTGGAGAACTGGCCGCGGATCTGCTCCTGCTGACGGCTGAAATTGTCCAGCGACATCTCCAGATAGCTGGGCAGAACCCCCTGCATCTGGCCGCCGTAGAAGCCGATCAGCTGACGCAGGAACTGCACCGGCAGCAGGGCCTCGCCCCGGCTTTCTTCCTCGAAGATGATCTGGGTCAGGATCTGTCGGGTGAGGTCGTCGTTGGTCTTGGCGTCATAGACGACGAATTCCGTCCCCTCGCGCACCATTTTCGCCAGGTCTTCCAGCGTCACATAGGCCGAGGTCGCCGTATTGTAGAGGCGGCGGTTGGCGTATTTCTTGATGACGACGGTTTCGCCGGCTCCGGACTTCCTGTCAGCCACGCGCGATCCTCGTTCCTGTTGCAACGTCGCACTATGCTGCGCTGCGGACGGGAATGTCTAGCCGACGCCCACGGCGGCGGCGGGGGCCAGGACGACGCCGACCAGCACCGCGGCCCAGTGGACGGTCGCGCCGGTGACGACGAAGCCATGCCAGATGGCGCGACGGAATTTCACCCGGGGGCTGATGAAGATGAACACCCCGGCGGTGTAGATCAGCCCGCCCAGCACCAGCAGGCCGAGGGCGATCGGGTGCACCGTGTCCATCATCGGCTTCAGGGCGATCACGGCCAGCCAGCCGAACAGGGCATAGACGCCGCTCCAGAAGGCGTCGGAAATTCGCGGCGCGACGAGTTTGGCCCCGACCCCGGCCAGGGCGATAGCCCAGACCAGAACGGTGAAGCCGATCGACCAGGCGCCTTCGAAACGCTGCGTCGTGAACGGCGTGTAGCTGCCGGCGATCATGAGGAAGATCGCCGCCTCGTCCAGCCGGCGCAGGATCGGCCGCGCGGCGCAGGGGCGGGTCTGGTTGTAGATGGTCGAGACCGCCAGCATGGCGACCAGGCACAGCGCATAGATGGCCGTGGCGGCCACGGCGCCGACGCCGGCGTAGAGCGCGGCGAGCACCGCCAGCACGATCCCGCCGACCGCGGCCAGGGTCAGGCCGACGACATGCACGACCAGGTCGGCGGTCTGTTCGGCGGGCGAGCGATAGTGCTCGGCCATATCCAGTTCGTCCGGCTCGCAGACCCTGACGAACACGTTTTTCAGTCGCATGAGCATGGCCCCATCAAGCCTTTCTCGCTCTCTTTGTTCCCGTCAATATGGGGCGGGCCGATGACCATGCGGTGAACGGCGCCGTTGCACGTGACGAAGGCGTCGGGATGCGGCAGAAACGCCACGACTCGTTTCCCGCGCCCTAACGCCCCCGACGGGCGTAGAGGTTTCGTTTTCCATGGCCCGGCGCTCCCCCGCGCGTGGCCGACCCGGAGGTTCGTCCATGTCCATTGACGTCGTCATCGTCTCCGCCGCCCGCACGCCGGTCGGGGCCTTCCTCGGCGGCCTGTCCAGCCTGCCGGCGTCGAAACTGGGCGAGATCGCCATCCGCGCCGCGCTCGAGCGGGCCGGGGTCGACGCCGGCGATGTGGACGAGGTCATCCTCGGCCATGTGCTGCAGGCGGCGGCGGGTCAGGGCCCGGCCCGGCAGGCGGCCATGGGCGCGGGCATTCCGAAGGAGACGGCCGCCTGGAGCCTGAACCAGATCTGCGGCTCGGGCCTGCGCGCCGTGGCCATCGGCGCCCAGCAGATCGCCCTCGGCGACGCGAGGATCGTCGTCGCCGGCGGTCAGGAGAGCATGAGCCAGGCGCCGCACGCCCAGCATCTGCGCACGGGCCAGAAGATGGGCGACCTGTCGCTGATCGACACCATGATCAGGGACGGGCTGTGGGACGCCTTCAACGGCTATCACATGGGCCAGACGGCCGAGAACGTGGCCGAGCAGTTCCAGATCACCCGCGCCGACCAGGACGCCTTCGCCGTGGCCAGCCAGCACAAGGCCGAGGCGGCCCAGAAGGCCGGCCGCTTCGACGACGAGATCGTCCCCGTCACCATCGCCTCCCGGAAGGGCGACGTGGTCGTCGACGCCGACGAATACGTCCGCCACGGCGCGACCCTCGAAGCGATGGAAAAGCTGCGGCCGGCCTTCAGCAAGGAGGGCTCCGTCACCGCCGCCAACGCCTCGGGCCTGAACGACGGCGCCGCGGCCCTGGTGCTGATGAGCGCCGACGAGGCGAAGGCGCGGGGTCTGGAGGTGCTGGCCCGGATCGTGTCCTCGGCCACGGCGGGCGTCGACCCGGCGGTCATGGGCACGGGTCCCATCCCGGCGTCGAGGAAGGCGCTGGAAAAGGCCGGCTGGACGGTCGCCGATCTCGACCTCGTCGAATCCAACGAGGCCTTCGCGGCCCAGAGCCTGTGCGTGCTGCGGGAACTCGGGCTCGACCCTGACAAGGTCAACGTCAACGGCGGAGCCATCGCCATCGGCCACCCCATCGGCGCCTCCGGCGCCCGCATCCTGACCACCCTGCTGCACGAGATGAAGCGGCGCGGCGCGAAGAAGGGTCTGGCCACCCTGTGCATCGGCGGCGGCATGGGCGTGGCCATGTGCGTCGAGCGAGACTGAGCCGGCGATGACCGCCCCGGCGGACGAGGCCGGAACCGTCCGGCGCGTCGCGATCGTCGGCGGCGGCTTCTCGGGCGCCATGCTGGCCGCCGGGCTGGCCGAGAACGGCGTCGCCTCGACCCTGATTGACCGGACCGGGGTCTTCGGTCCGGGCGTGGCCTATTCGACCGGGTTTGACGGCCACGTACTGAACGTCCGCTCCGGCCGGATGAGCGCGGTCGAGGGGCGGCCCGACGACTTCGTGCGCTGGCTGGAGGCGCACCACCCCGACGGCGCCGATCCGGAAGGCTTCGCGCCGCGCCGGCTGTACGGCCTCTATGTCGCGGACCGGCTGGCGGGGGCGGAGGCCGCCCATCCGGGCCTGATCACGCGGGTCGTGGGCGAGGCCGTCGCCCTGGCCGGACCGGTCGTATGCCTGTCGGACGGACGACGGATCGAGGCCGACGCCGTGGTCCTGGCCACCGGCAACCCGGCCCCGGACACCGCGGATTCACTCCGCGCGGACGGGCAGGACCGGCTGATCGGGGACCCCTGGCGGTCGGACGCCCTGGATCGTATCGGCCCGAACGACGATGTGGTCATTCTCGGCACGGGCCTGACCATGGTCGACTCGATCCTGTGGCTGCTGGCTCGCGGCTGGCGCGGAAGGGCGACGGCGCTGTCACGGCGGGGGTTGAGACCCCACGCCCACGGAGCCCGCCACGGCCCCCCGGTCACGCCCGGCGAGGCGCTGACAACGGGCCCGGTCTCGCGGCGGCTGGCCGAGGCCCGACGGCTGTCGGCGGAGAACGACTGGCGCGGCGTCATGGAGGGACTGCGCCCGGTCACCGCCGCCCTGTGGGTCGCCGCCGACGCCGCAACCCGCGCCCGTTTCCTCCGTCACCTGCGCCCATGGTGGGACGTCCACAGGCATCGCATCGCCGACAGCGTCGCCGTCAGCATGCGGAGGCTGGAAACCGAAGGCCGGCTGATGGTCTACGCCGGCCGCGTCCGCCGGGTTGAACAGACCGCCGACGGGATCGTGGTGGACTGGACGCCACGCCGGGGCAGGTCGCCCGCTTCTCTGACCGGTCGCTGGCTGATCGACTGCACGGGGCCGGGACACCATCCCGCGACCGATCCCTTGACGGGCCCGCTGATCGCATCAGGCCGGGCCCGGCTGGACCCCCTGAAGCTGGGGCTGGCCCTCGATGCGGAGGGCCGGGTCCTCGATGCGGACGGCGCGCCCGATCGTTCGCTGTTCGTCCTGGGTCCGCCGGCTCGCGCGGCCTTCTGGGAGACGGTCGCCGTGCCTGACATCCGCAAGCGGATCGCCGGCCTGGTCGGCACGCTGGCGGGGCCGGCCTCAGACGAGGGTGAGCAATCCGATCAGGCCGAGGGCCAGGCCGACCAGCGACAGCAGGGACAGGGTGACGACCGCGGCGATGCGAAGGCCTGAGCGGGCGATGGCGCGGGCGTCCGTGCTCAGGCCCAGGGCGGCCATCGAAATCAGCGTCAGGGCGGTCGCGGCCTGCGCCATCGCGGGCAGGGCGGGAGCGGGGATCAGGCCCAGCGATCGCGCGACCATCATCAGCAGGAAGCCGACGATGAACCACGGAACAAGCTGGCCGAGCGGGATTGGGCGTGACCGGGGGGCGCCATCCGTTTCCGGCGCGGGAACGCCCGTGTCCGGCTTGCGGCCCAGCGCGACGACGATCGCCAGAAACAGGCAGACCGGACCCAGCATCAGCACGCGGACCAGCTTGATCAGCGTCCCGGCCTGGGTCGCCACCGCGCCCACCGGCATGGTCGCGGCCAGCACCTGGGGCACGGCGTAGACGGTCAGGCCGGCGAGGACGCCGTAGTTCAGGTCGCCCATCCGCAGCGCCTCGCCCAGCAGCGGCAGAAGCAGCACGACCGCCACGCCCAGCACGGCGGTGAAGGCGATGGCGGCGGACACGTCCTCGGCGTCGGCGTCGATCACCGGCGCGACCGCCGCGATGGCGGAGTTGCCGCAGATGGCGTTGCCGCAGGCGATCAGCACCGCCATCCGGCGCGGCAGGCGCAGCAGTCGTCCGACGCCGTAGCTGACGGCCAGCGCCAGCACCACCACCACGGCCGTACCCGCCAGCAGGCCGGGGCCGATGGCCATCACCGTGGCGGCGCTGACCGAGGCGCCCAGCAGCACCACGGCGATCTCGAGCAAGGTGCGGGCGCTGAATTCCACGCCAGGGCGGAACGACGCCGGCGGCGTCCACACGCTTCGGATCGCCGCTCCGATCAGGATGGCCAGCACGATGGCGTCGATCCATCCCCGGCCGAACAGCCGCAGCTCCAGCGCCTGGGCGCCGACGGCCGCCAGGGTGATCGCCGCGCAGGCGATCAGGCCGGGAAACAGGGACAGGACGACCCCGACCGCACGCGACGGACCGGGCGCCGGGGGGCGGGCGGGAATCATGGGATGAGACTGCGCCGGGGACGCGTCCTGATCCATCGCTCAGTTCGGGGCCGGGCTACCCGCCGCCTTCACCGCCGCGACCACATCGGCCACCACCGATTTCACCAGCGCCGCGTCGTCGCCCTCGGCCATCACGCGGATCAGCTTCTCGGTTCCCGAGGGCCGCACCAGCAGGCGTCCGGCTCCGACCAGACGCGCCTCGGCGGCGGCGATGGCGGCCTTGACCCCGGCGTCCTGCAACGGCTTGCCCGCGGTGAACCGGACATTCTCCAGAAGCTGTGGCACCGGCTCGAACTGGCGGGCCAGGTCGCTCATGGCGCGGCCGCTTTCCACCAGCACCGCCAGCACCTGAAGCGCCGACATCAGGCCGTCTCCGGTCGTGGCGTAGTCGTGCAGGATGATGTGGCCGGACTGTTCGCCGCCGATGTTGAACCCGCCCTGGCGCATCCGCTCCATGACGTAGCGATCGCCGACCTGGGTCCGCTCCAGCGTCAGACCGGCTGCGTTCAGAGCGCGCTCCATCCCCAGATTGGACATGACGGTGGCCACCACGCCCCCGCCGACCAGCAGTCCGCGCTTCGCCCAGTCCAGAGCGACCATGGCCATGATCTGGTCGCCGTCGATGATCTGGCCCTTTTCGTCGCAGATGATGACGCGGTCCGCGTCGCCATCCAGGGCGATGCCGATGTGGGCCTTGTGGCGCCTGACGGCCTCGGCGAGCGTGTGCGGATGAGTCGAGCCGCAGTCGGCGTTGATGTTCAGACCGTTGGGCTCGACGCCCACGGCGAAGACCTCGGCGCCCAGCTCATACAGCGTCGTCGGCGCGACCTTGTAGCCGGCGCCGTTGGCGCAATCGATGGCGATGCGCAGGCCCTGAAGGCTCAGCCCCTTGGGGAAGCTGGCCTTGGCGATCTCGATATAGCGGGCCTGGGCGTCGTCGATGCGTTTGACCCGGCCCAGCTTGTCCGGCGGCGCCAGACCCTCGTCCAGGGCCTGATCCATCATGGATTCGATCTTCAGTTCGACCGCGTCCGACAGTTTGTAACCGTCGGGGCCGAACAGCTTGATGCCGTTGTCGAGATAGGCGTTGTGCGAAGCGGAGATCATCACCCCGATGTCGGCCCGCATCGACCGGGTCATCATCGCCACGCCGGGCGTCGGCAGCGGCCCGAAGGTCAGCACGTCCATGCCCGCCGAGGCGAAGCCGGCGACCAGCGCCGGTTCGATCATATAGCCCGACAGACGGGTGTCCTTGCCGATCACCACCAGGTGCCGGCGGTCGTCCGAGGACATGAACAGCCGCCCGGCCGCCAGCCCGACCCGCAGCGCCACTTCAGGCGTCATGGGATGGGAATTGGCGCGTCCACGGATGCCGTCGGTGCCGAAATAGCGTCTCTCGCCCAAGCGTCGTCTTCCTCTCGTCGCGGTCGCAGAAACCTTGCGAAACCGCTTTTTAGGTGCAAACCGGGGCGCCTGTCGCCTACATCGGCGCCAGACAGCCGGGCTCGGCTTAGACCGTTACCCGTCCGCGCGCAAAGCGCGGAAAGGCAGATTTCCGAGGGACTTATCCATGTGCGGCATCATCGGTGTGACGGGCGTCGGCCCGGCGGTTCCCCGTTTGATCGACAGCCTGAAGCGGCTGGAATACCGGGGGTATGACTCGGCGGGGGTCGCCGCGCTTGTGGACGGGCGCATCGAACGCCGTCGCGCCAAGGGCAAGATTCGCGAACTGGAAGCCGTGCTCGCCGCCGAGCCGCTGAACGCCACGATCGGCATCGGGCATACGCGCTGGGCTACGCACGGCGCGCCCACGACCGCCAACGCCCATCCGCACAAGGCCGGCCGCGTCGTGCTGGTCCACAACGGCATCATCGAGAATTTCGCCGAACTGAAGGCTGAACTGGCCAGGGACGGCCACGTGTTCGAGAGCCAGACCGACACCGAGGTGGTCGCCCACCTGCTGGATCGCGAACTGGGCCGCGGCAATGACCCGCTGGTCGCCTTCAAGACCGTTCTGGACCGTCTGACCGGCGCCTACGCACTGGCGGTGCTGATCGAGGGCGAGGACGGGCTGATCCTGGGCGCCCGCCGGGGCAGTCCGCTGGTCGTCGGTTGGGGCGAGGGCGAGATGTATCTGGGCTCAGACGCCCTGGCGGTCGGGCCGTTCACCCAGAAGATCAGCTATCTGGAAGAGGGCGACTATGTTGGCGTCGACCGGAACGGCGCCCGGATGTTCGACGTGAACGGCCTGGCCGTCACACGGCCGATCGTGCAGGTCTCGGCTTCATCGGCGCTGGTCGAGAAGGGCGAGTACCGGCACTTCATGGAGAAGGAAATCCATGAGCAGCCCGACAGCGTCCAGCATACCCTGTCGCACTACCTCGACTTCGTGAACGGCAAGGCCAAGACGGATTCCGCCGACTTCGCCAACGTCGACCGGCTTCAGATCGTGGCGTGTGGAACGGCCTTCTACGCCGGCCAGATCGGCCGATATGCGTTCGAGAAACTGGCCGGCCTGCCATGCGACGTCGAGATCGCGTCCGAATTCCGATACCGCAATCCGGCCTTGACGCCAGGCACGCTGGCCGTCGCCGTCAGCCAGTCGGGCGAGACCGCCGACACCCTGGCCAGCCTGTCGTGGTGCAAGGCCAATGGGCTGAAAACGGCCGCCCTGGTCAATGTCCACTCGTCCTCGATGGCGCGCGAGGCCGAGACTCTGTGGCCGACCCACGCGGGCCCCGAGATCGGCGTGGCCTCGACCAAGGCCTTCACCGCCCAGGTCGCCGCCTTGCTGGCCCTCGCCGTCGCGGCCGGCGTTCAGCGCGGCCATATCGACGCGGCGCGCGAGGCCGAACTGGTCAAGGCGCTGTTCGAAGCCCCGCGCCTGATCGCCGAGGCCATGCGGATGGAGGACGACCTGAAGGTCGTCGCCCACGATATCGCCAAGGCGACCGACGTCCTCTTCCTCGGCCGCGGCGCCATGTTCCCGCTGGCCATGGAGGGGGCGCTGAAGCTGAAGGAGATCAGCTACATTCACGCCGAGGGCTACGCCGCCGGCGAACTGAAGCACGGGCCGATCGCCCTCGTGGACGAATATACGCCGATCGTGGCGCTCGCCCCGCTGGACGAGGTGTTCGAAAAGACCGCCTCGAACCTGCAGGAGGTCGCGGCCCGCGGCGGGCCGGTGATCATGATCACGCCGAAGTCCGCGCCAGACCTGCACGGCGAAGGCATCCGCCGGGTGGACGCGCCGGAATGCCATTCGCTGATCGCGCCGCTGGTCTACGCCATACCGGTGCAGCTGCTGGCCTACTACACGGCTGTGCAGAAGGGCACCGACGTGGACCAGCCGCGCAATCTGGCCAAGTCCGTGACTGTCGAGTGATCGCATCGGGCCGCGAATGCGTTAGGCTGTCCGACCTCGCCGTTCAGGACCCCGCATGACCGCTCACACCCGCCGCCTCCGCAAGGCCGTCCTCCCCGTCGCCGGCCTCGGGACGCGCGTCCTGCCCGGCACCAAGACCACGCCCAAGGAACTGCTGAACGTCGTCGACCGGCCGATCCTGAGCTACATCGTGGAAGAGGCGCGCGAGGCCGGGATCGAGCACATCGTCTTCGTCACCGGCCGGTCCAAGGGGGCCATCGAGGACTATTTCGATCATCAGATCGAGCTCGAGGCCCAGCTTCTGGCCAAGGGCAAGACCGAGATCCTCGACGCCATGATCGCCGAGCTGGCGACGGCCGGCGAAATGAGCTTCACGCGGCAGATGCAGCCGCTGGGTCTGGGCCATGCGGTCTGGTGCGCCCGCGACATCATCGGCGACGAACCCTTCGCGGTCCTGCTGCCGGATGTGATCGTGGACTCCCAGCCGGGCGCCCTGAAACAGCTGGCCGATGTCTATGCCGAGGTCGGCGGCAACGTCATCGGCGTCGAAGCCGTGCCGGAGACCGAAACCCACAAATACGGCATCGTCGACCCCGAGAACCGGGACGGCCGCCACATCCGTATGAAGGGAATGGTCGAAAAGCCGCCGCGCGGCGAGGCGCCCTCGAACCTGTCGATCTCCGGGCGCTACATCCTGCAGCCGGAGATTTTCGGCATTCTGGAAAACCAGCCCCGGGGCGCGGGCGGCGAGATTCAGCTCACCGACGGCATGGCGCGGCTGATGAAGGACCAGGCCTTCACGGCGGTCGAATACGAGGGCGTCACCCACGACTGCGGCGACAAGATCGGCCTGCTGCGCGCCAACGTGGCCCTGGCTCTGAAGCGCCCGGACCTGGGCGAGGCGGCGAGGGCGGCGATCACCGCCCTGCTGTAAGCTCGCTTCAGCCGCCGCTGGTCAGCCGCGAGGCGCCGCCTGTGATCCTGCAGACATTGTCGGTCTGGGGCCGGCCCGTCTGCTGGCCGGTTGGGGACAGGATGCCGCCGCGGGCGGTGCAGTCCGCGGTCAGGCGCTCCAGTTCACTGGTGTAGCGGTCCCCGCCGGTTGTCGGGGCGCAAGCCGTCGCGGCCAGCAGGACGACAGGGGCGATGAAGGTCAGGACGCGCATGGGACTCTCCTTGCAATGCGTACCGCAGTTAAGCGCTCAACGCCGTCTCCGTTCAATCGCTTCCGTCAGCCGCGCCAGGTCCGTGGGGCTCGACAGCCGGTGGTCGCCGCCCTCGATCAGGTCCAGATGGACATCGCCACCGGTCAGCCGTTCGATCAGGGCGGCGGCGTGTCGCCAGGGCACGACCGCGTCCGCCCGGCCCTGGAGAATGTGCACCGGCGCTGCGATCGGGATGGCGGCGTCCAGCAACAGCCAGTCGCGCGCTTCCTCGAACATCGCGAGGGTCAGCACATATTCGCCCAGGCCGTCCTCGACGATCGCGACTTCTCCGTCGCGCAGGATGGCCTGCCGCTCATGATCCGCCAGGCCAGGCCACATCAGCTGTTCCGTGAAGTCATGGGCGGGATTGACCAATATCAGCCCCGCGATCCGGTCAGGCCGCGCCAGCGCCAGCAGCAGGGCGATCCAGCCGCCCATCGACGAGCCGACCGGAATGACCGGCCCCTCCAGGCTGTCGATCAGGGCGATCGCGTCCTCGCGCCAGCGGCCGATGGTGGCGCGGCGCCAGTCGCCGGTCGATTGTCCGTGGGCGAAATGATCGTAGCGCACGTAGCTCCAGCCGGCCTCGCGCGCCGCCGCATCCAGCGCCAGGGCCTTGGTTCCCTCCATGTCGGAACGGAAGCCGCCGATCCAGACGACGGTGGGGCCTTCTCCCCCGACCTGCCGGAAGGCGAGGGTCTCGCCGTCGGGCCGCTGCAGCCGCTGGATGCCGTCTGTCATGGTCCGCCTCTCGCGAAAATCGTCGCAGACTGATAGCGAACGCGACCTGATGAAGCGAAGGCCAAAGCGCGTGCCCGATCCGAAGACCGCCCCCAGGGTCCTGTTCGTGACCTCCAACCGCATCGGCGACTGCGTCATCTCCTCGGGCGTGATCCGCGAGATTGGCAGGCAGCTGCCCGGAGCCCGGATCACGGTCGCCAGCGGGCGACCGCCCGCCCCGCTGTTCCGGGCGGCTCCGGGCGTCGAGCGGGTCGTCATCCTCGACAAGAAGAAGTTCGCCGGTCACTGGCTCGATCTGTGGAAGCAGACGGTCGGAACGCGCTGGGACCTCGTCATCGACATCCGCGGCTCGGCCCTCAGCTATCTGATCCCGGCCAGGCGGCGGGTGGTCTACAATCGCTCGTGGGAGACCGGTGTGCGCAAGGTCGAGATGGTCTCTCGCCTGATGGGCGCGACAGCCCCGCTGGCCCCCGAAATCTTCCTCGATGACCGGGCCCGGGCCGAGGCGGCCGCCGTGATCGACCCCCAGCTGGCGACAGCGCCCGGACCCATCATCGCCCTGGCGCCGATCGCGCACCAGCCGGGCAAGAGCTGGCCCGCCGACCGCTGGGGGGCGCTGGTCGAGATGATGAAGGCCGACGCCCGGTTCGACGGCTGGCGCTTCATGCTGGTGGGCGGCCCCGGCGATCATCCGCCCGCGGCCCCCGCCCTGGCGGCGGCGGGCGAGCGCGGCATCGACTTCGTCGGCAGGGGCGACATCCTGGCGTCCGCGGCCGCGATCGACCGCGCCGCCCTGTTCGTCGGCAACGATTCCGGCCTCATGCATGTGGCGGCGGCGGCGGGCCGGCCGACCCTGGGCCTGTTCGGCCCGACCGAGTGGTGGCTGTACGGGCCGTGGGGGCCGAAGACCCGCACCGCGGCCTCCAACGAGACCCGGGGCGAGTTCGCGCCGATCGAGGCGCTGACCACCCGGCGTGTCTTCGACGCCGTGATTGAGCTTCATGCGACCTTCATCGGACCGGACGGCCCCGCCGAACCTTGAAGAGACGGGCGTTCGCGGTCATATAGAGCCGCTGGAGGGGAGCGCGGCGGGATGTCGCGCGCTCCGACCTGTCAGAACGCTACTTTTTTCCCACGCAAGGAACCGACGCTCATTCGCCGTCCGATGAACCAGCCGCCCGTCAAGGACGGGCCCCCCATGAACCAGGATATCCGCGCGCCGCGCGTTCTGCTGATTGATCAGAACGGCGAAAAGCAGGGCGTCATGCCGACGTCCGCCGCGCTGGAAGCCGCCGAAGAGGCCGGCATGGACCTGGTTCAGATCGTCTCGACGTCAGAGCCGCCGGTCTGCAAGATCCTCGACTACGGCAAATTCCGCTTCCAGGAGCAGAAGAAGAAGGCCGAGGCGCGCAAGCGTCAGAAGGTCGTCGAGCTGAAAGAGATCAAGCTCCGCCCGAACATCGACGTCCACGACTATGAGGTGAAGGCCAAGGCCATGCACCGCTTCTTCGACGAGGGCGACAAGGTCAAGGTGACGCTGCGCTTCCGCGGCCGTGAAATGGCTCACCCGGAACTGGGCATGAAGCTGTTGAACAAGGTGCAGGCCGATTTCGACGAGATCGCCAAGGTCGAGTACGCGCCGCGTATGGAAGGCCGCCAGATGATCATGATCCTCGCGCCGAAATAGGCCGCGGCGATTTTCAGACCTCCGAACGCCCCGACCGGAAACGGCCGGGGCGTTTTCGCTTGTCCGCCTCAAGGTCGGGACAGGGTTGCGCTTGCAGCCCCGTCATCTCCGCTTCTATGTATGCGAGTACAGGGGCGGGGGCCGCACGATGACTATTCGACACACAGTGTCTGCGCTGGCCGCGGCGGGCATGATTCTGTCAGCCGGGGCGATCCAGGCCCAGGACGTCGCGCCGCTGGAGGCCTACGGGGCCCTGCCCGCGCATGAGCTGGTCGAGGTCTCGCCCAGCGGCGACCGCCTGGCCTACATCACCGTCGTCGGTGAGGAGCGCGCCCTGGTCATCAACGACCTGAGCGACATGAGCCTGATCGGCGGCGTGCGCGCCGGGCCGGTCAAGGTGAGGGATATCGGGTGGGTCGGCGAGGACCACGTCTATATCTACAGCACCGCCACCCAGGTCGGGGCCTCCATTGGCCTGAGGCGATCCGAGCTGGCCGATGCGTCCATCTACGAGATTCCCACGCGGCGGGTGTCGCTGGCCCTCAACCATACGCCCGGCGTCTTCGCCAAGGTGTTCGGTTCGCCGATGGTGCGCACCATCGATGGCGAACCCTCGCTGATCGTCGTCGGCCAGGGCCGGGAGGGGGCGGGCCTTTTCAACATCAACCTTTCAACGGGCGTCGGCGAGGAACACGTCGATCCCGACCGGAAGGGCCCTCCGTCCCTGCTGGACGTCGATGGTCAGCCGGTGGCGCGCGTCCTCTATGACGGCGATACCTGGGAGCTCCAGGCCTGGCGTTCCGGCTTCTGGCGCACGATGTGGCGTACAGACGCGAAGATCGACACCCCCGAACTGGCCGGCTTCGGTCAGACCACCGGCAGTGTCGTCCTGAACGGACGGATCGATGGACGCGAGCAAGGCTTCTACGCCGTGGATCTCGCCACCGGAGCCGTTTCGGACCTGCCGTTCGAAGGCCGGCCCACCAGCCTCATCCATCATCCCCGGACCAAACTGCTGATCGGCGCGCAGACGGTGGGCGACGACGACGCGCTGACCTGGCAGTTCCTTGATCCCCAGGCGGAACGCGCATGGCGGTCGGTGCAGGCCGCGTTTCGCGGCAAACAGCTGAGCCTGAGATCGTGGTCCGACGACATGCGCCAGATCGTCGTCTTCACCCAGGGGGCGGGCGACGCCGGCACCTATCAACTGGTGGACCTGGACCGCCGGACGGCGGAGATCGCCGGCGAGGCCTACCCCGACATCACCGGCTCCCGCGTGGGGGAGGTGCGGTCGATCAGCTATTCGGCCGCCGACGGCATGCGCATTCCCGGCTACCTGACCCTGCCGCCCGGCGTGACTGACCCGAAGGGACTGCCGCTGATCGTGTTCCCGCACGGTGGACCGGCGTCCCGGGACTATATGGGGTTCGACTGGTGGGCGCAGGCCATGGCGTCGCGCGGCTATGCGGTGCTGCAGCCCAATTTCCGCGGTTCGGACGGCTTGGGCACGGCCCATCTGGAAGCGGGCTATGGCGAGTGGGGCCGCAAGATGCAGACCGACCTGTCGGACGGCGTGCGCTGGCTGGCCTCGGAAGGGATCATCGATCCCGCCCGGGTCTGCATCGTCGGGGCCAGCTACGGCGGCTATTCGGCGATGGCCGGACCGACGCTCGATCCCGGCGTCTATCGTTGCGCCGTCGCCGTCGCCGGCGTTTCGGATTTGCGACGCATGGTGCAGTGGGCGGCCGAGCAGGGCGGGCGGCGCGACTCGCCGGTGGTGCGCTACTGGAACCGGTTCATGGGAGCCGACCGGTTGGGCGACCGCGATCTTGACCAGACGTCGCCGGCGGCCCAGGCGGCCCGGGCCGATGCGCCGATCATGATGTTGCACGGTCGCGACGATACGGTGGTGCCCTTTGAGCAAAGCCGCCTTTTCGCCGAGGCCCTGCGCCGTGCGGGCAAGCCCTACGAACTGGTCGAATTGCCCAGCGAGGATCACTGGCTGTCCCGCGCCGCCACGCGCCGCTGGATGCTGGCTGAAACCGTCCGCTTCCTTGAGCAGCATAATCCGCCACGATGACCGTGCGCCTTGCGTTTGTCCGCTGTCTGGCCTAGAAGCCGCGCCTTCGCGTACCGAACCGCCGGGCTAAAAGGCATGCCTGGGCGGTTCTCATCAGGGTTTCCAATCCGACGGCTCGCAAGGCCTGACGAAACGGCAACCCACTCAAAAAGAGAGTGAAAATGCCCAAACTGAAGACAAAGTCTGGCGCCAAGAAGCGCTTCAAATTCACGGCGACTGGCAAGGTCAAGGCCGGCGTGGCAGGCAAGCGGCACCGCTTGATCAGCCACAACAGCAAATACATCCGCCAGAACCGCGGCACCTCGGTCATGGCCGACGCCGACGCCAAGAAGATCAAGTCCTACATGCCGTACGCCTGATCGGCGCGCAGCATATCGACCTGATCTCCACACTGAATTTGAAAGGATAGCGACATGGCTCGCGTCAAACGGGGCGTAGTTTCACACGCCAGACACAAGAAGGTTCTCAAGCAGGCCAAGGGTTTCTACGGCCGCCGCAAGAACACCATCCGCACCGCCAAGGCCGCGGTTGATCGCGCCGGCCAATACGCCTACCGCGACCGCCGCAACAAGAAGCGCTCGTTCCGCGCCCTGTGGATCCAGCGCATCAACGCCGCCGCGCGTCTGGAAGGCTTCACCTATTCGCAGTTCATGCACGGCCTCGGCGAGGCCGGCATCGAGCTGGACCGCAAGGTCCTGTCCGCGATGGCCGCTGACGAAGCCGCCTTCAAGGCCGTGGCCGACAAGGTCCGGGACGCCCTGAAGACCGCCTGATCGCGGTCTGACCTACAGCTTCGAAACGCCCGCTCCGGTCTCCGGGGCGGGCGTTTTCGTTTGCGTCGCGCAACCGGCGGCGGGCCGGCCCGTTCAGGAAGCGTCGCCGTGATCCGGCGTCCCCCGCACCCAGGAGTCGCCCATGTCTGTCGCCAAGGTCACCGAGATCAGCTCTTCCTCGTCCATCAGTTTCGAAGACGCGCTGAAGAAGGGCATCGCCCGCGCTGACAAGACGCTGAAGAATGTCGAGGGCGCCTGGGTCCAGGAGCAGAAGGTCATCGTCAAGGGCGGCGAGATCGTCGAATACCGGGTCAATATGAAGGTGACCTTCGTCCTCAACGACTGAGCGCCGGCTGCCCGGATCGGGCAGGCGTTGCCGTAACAGGGGGCGGGTGGCTAGGGTCGGGCCATGACCCCGCGCCCGCTCCTTGTCGCCGCCGTTCTGGTCTGCCTCGCCGGGCCCGCCGCCGCGCAGCGGCGCGCCGTCGCGGTGACCTTCGACGACCTGCCCTATCAGGCCGCCGACGCGGTGCTGTGCGATCCGGCCCAGGCCATGGCCCTGACGGAGGATTTCGTCGCCATGCTGAGGCCGCTGGACACGCGGGCGGCCGTCTTCGTCAATGAGGGCAAGGTGTGCGAGGCGCGCCGCGCCGACCTGCTGCCCGCCCTGCTGAACGTCTGGCTCGACGCCGGGCTGGACATGGGCAACCACACCTTCAGCCACATCAACATTCACCGGAACACGGTCGAGGCGTATCTGGCCGACGTCGACCAGGGCGCGCCGGCGACCCGCGCCGCGCTCGAGGCGCGGGGCCGGTCGCTGGTCTTCTATCGCCATCCCTATCTGTTCACCGGCGAGACGGCCGGGAAGAAGGCCGCCATCGCCACCGGTCTGGCGGAGCGGGGCTATACGGTCGCGCCGGTGACGATCGACAACAACGACTGGATGTTCGCCGCCCTGTACCGCGACGCCGAAGCCGCCGGCGACGAGGCGCTGCAGACCCGGATCGGCGAGTCCTATGTGGCCCATATGGCCGCCGTGCTGGATCACTGGGAGCCCTACAGCGCCGAACTGACCGGCGGTCGCGAGCCGGCGCAGGTGCTGCTGTTGCATGCCCATACGCTGAACCGCGACTGGTATCCGCGCATCCACGCCCTCTATCAGGCGCGGGGCTATCGGTTCGTGACGCTGGAGGAGGCGCTGACCGATCCGGTCTACAGCCACGCCGACGACTATGTGCGGGCCAATGGCGTGTCCTGGCTGCATCGCTGGACCTTCACCGAGGGCAGGCCGATCCGCTGGGAGCCCGACCCGCCGCCGTGGATCGTCGAGGCCTATGAGGCGCGGAACTGATCAAGCGACGCCGGACCGGGTGACGAAACCGCTCCGGCCCGCTAGACGACTGCCACCATGACCGATCTCGCCCAACTCGAACTCGACCTGATCAACGCCATCGGCGGCGCGGAGACCGCCGCGGCGGTCGAGGAACTGCGCGTCGCGGCCCTCGGCAAGTCCGGCTCCATCTCCGGCCTGCTCAAGGGCATGGGGGCGCTGAGCCCCGACGAACGACGCGAGCAGGGGCCGATGATCAACGGCCTTCGTGATCGCGTGTCCGCGGCGCTCGCCGCCCGCAAGGCCGAGCTGGAAGCCGCCGAACTCGATATCCGCCTCAACGCCGAGCGCATCGACCTGACCCTGCCGGCCCGACCGCGCCGCAAGGGGTCGGTGCACCCGACCATGCAGGTGATGGACGAGATGATCGCCCTGTTCGCCGACATGGGCTTCGCCGTCGCCGAAGGCCCGGACATCGAGGACGATTTCCACAATTTCACCGCCCTCAACTTCCCGCCCAAACACCCGGCGCGGGAGATGCACGACACCTTCTTCCTCAGGCCCGACCCGGAGACCGGGGAGCGCAAGGTGCTGCGCACCCACACCAGCCCGGTGCAGGTGCGCACCATGATGACGCAGAAGCCGCCGATCCGGATCATCGCCCCGGGCCGGACCTTCCGTAAGGATTCCGACGCCACCCACACGCCGATGTTCCATCAGGTCGAGGGGCTGGTCATCGATCGCGACATCCACATGGGCCACCTGAAGTGGACGCTGGAGACCTTCGTCGCCCGCTTCTTCGAGGTGGACGGCGTCGATGCGCGCTTCCGCCCGCACCATTTCCCCTTCACCGAGCCGTCCGCCGAAATGGACATTCGCTGCGACCGCTCGGGCGGCGAGCTGAAGCTGAACACCGGCGACAGCTGGATGGAGATCCTCGGCTGCGGGATGGTGCACCCCAATGTGCTGCGCAACTGCGGCATCGACCCGGACGAATACCAGGGCTTCGCCTTCGGCATGGGCGTGGACCGCCTCGCCATGCTCAAATACGGCATCCCCGACCTGCGCCCCATGTTCGACGCCGACACCCGGTGGCTGGCCCACTACGGTTTCTCGGCCTTCGCCGCCCCCAACACCGCAAGCGGACTGTCCTGATGACCGACCAGCCCTTCTCCCCCACGGCGACGTCACGCACGCTGGACCCGCTCGCCAAGGCGTTCACCGGCGCCACTTTCAGCCTGTTCGATCTCTACCGCGCCAGCATCCAGGCCGGCGGCGGGGTGATGATCGAGGGCCGAGCCTTCACGGATTGCGTCATCGAGGGGCCGGCGCTGATGCTGGTCCTGGAAGGCGTCCATTTCGAGAGCACCAATTTCGGCCCGACCGGCGGCGACATGCGCAACATGCTGTTCCAGCCGTTGGGCAATGTGGGGATCGGAGCCATTCCGGTGCGCAACTGCACCTTCACGCGGTGCCAGTTCCAGACGCTCGGGATCACCGGCAACGAAACCCTGCTCAAGATGCTGATCGAACAGGTCCCCGTCGGCTAATGGCCAGAACTGAAATCGAGAGACTGCAAGCATGACCGACCCGACCCCGACCATGTCCCCCGAAGAAGTCGCCGGTCGCGCCATGGTGGCGCGCACCAGCTTCGAGAAAGAGGCCGTCTGGCTCCCGTCGCTGGCCGTCCAGCACTGGAACGCCGGCCAGATGGCGATCGACGGCAAGACCTTCACCGACTGCGTGATCGAGGGACCGGCGGTGATGGCCGTCATGAACGGGACGACGTTCGACAACTGCGCCATGGGCACGACGACGGATGTCCGCAATCTTCTGTACCGCCCCCTGAGCACCACCAAGCTGGCCGGCGTGATCGGCATGTCGGACTGCCGCTTTGTCCGCTGCCGTTTCGTCCAGGTCGGCTTCACCGGATCCGACGCCTTGCTGGAAGAGCTGCAGGGCGGGATCAAGACCATGTCCGACGTCCCGAAACCCTCCGGAACCCTCGCGTGAAATTCACCCTCTCCTGGCTGAAGGAACACCTCGATACGGACGCCGACGCGGCGGCCGTGGCCGAAGCCATGACCATGGCCGGGCTGGAGGTCGAGGCGGTCCACGATCCGATCGCGGCGCTCGCGCCGTTCACGGTCGCCCGGATCGTCTCGGCCGAACGCCATCCCAACGCCGACCGTCTGCAGGTCTGTCAGGTCGACACGGTCGACGGGATCAAGGAGATCGTCTGCGGGGCGCCCAATGCGCGCGCGGGCCTGACCACCATCTATGCCCCGATCGGCGCCTTCGTGCCCGGCCTGGGCGTGACCCTGGTCGAGAAGCCGGTGCGCGGCGTGGTCTCGCACGGCATGCTGTGCTCGGCCTCCGAGCTGGAACTGGCGGATGAGAGCGACGGCATTCTCGAGTTGGCGGACGACCTGAAGGTCGGCGAGCCGGCGGCCGGCGTGTTCGGCGCCGAGCCTGTGATCGATTTCGAGGTGACCCCGAACCGGCCCGACTGGCTGGGCGTGACGGGCATCGCGCGCGATCTGGCCGCGGCCAGCCTGGGTCAGCTGAAAACGCCGTCGGTCGTGGCCGTGGCGGGACGCTATCCGTCGCCGATCAGGGTGCGCATCGAGGCGCCGGAGATGTGCCCGGTGTTCGCCGGCCGTCTGATCCGCGGCGTGAAGAACGGCCCGTCGCCGGAGTGGCTGCAGCGCCGTCTGACGGCCATCGGCCTGCGCTCGATCAACCGGCTGGTCGATGTCACCAATCTGATCGCCTACGACCGCTGCCGGCCCCTGCATGTCTATGACGCCGCCAAACTGGTGGGCGAAGAGCTTGTCGTGCGCGGCGGGCAGGTCGCGAGCGGGACGCCGAACCACGAGGGGGGCGAGCACGAACATCTGATCGCCCTGGACGGCAAGACCTACACCCTCGATCCCTCGATGTGCGTCATCGCCGACGCCGCCGGCGAACGGCCTATCGGACTGGGCGGCGTCATGGGCGGCGAGTCGACCGGCTGTTCGGACGACACCGTCGACGTCTTCGTCGAGAGCGCCTGGTTCGATCCCATCGTCACGGCCCAGACCGGGCGGACGCTGACGATCAGCTCTGACGCCCAATACCGGTTCGCACGCGGCGTCGACCCCGCCTTCGTGGTTCCGGGCCTCGAGCTGGCCACCCGGCTGATCCTCGACCTGTGCGGCGGCGAGCCGTCCGAGGTCGTGGTGGCGGGGCAGGCGCCGGCCAATCCCGCGTCCTTCGCCTTCGATCCGGCCCGGGTGGGCCAGCTGACCGGCCTGTCGCTCGACGACGACAGGATCGCCGAAATCCTGACCCGGCTCGGCTTCGAGGTCGCCCGCGGGGACCTCTGGACCGTCACGCCGCCGTCCTGGCGCCGCGATGTCGAGGCCCCGGCCGATCTGGTCGAGGAGGTCGCCCGCATCGAGGGCTATGACGCCCTGCCGTCGACCCCGCTGCCCGACCAGGGCGCCCCGTCGCGCGGCGTGCTGAACCCGCGTCAGGCCCGCGTCCGCCGCGCCCGGCGGGCCCTTGCCGCCATGGGGTATTCCGAGGCCGTCACCTGGTCCTTCACCAAACAGTCGACCGCGGCCCTGTTCGGCGGCGGCGATGAACGGTTGCTGGTCGAGAACCCCATCGCGGCCGACCTCGACTGCATGCGGCCGTCGGCGTTGCCCAACCTGATCCAGGCCGCCGCCCGCAACGCCGCGCGCGGCCATGCCGACGCCGCCCTGTTCGAGATCGGCCCCATCTATCTGGACGACAGTCCGACCGGCCAGCGCACCGTCATCAGTGGTCTGATCGCGCCGCGTTCGGCCCGTCACTGGGGCGGCGGGGCCGAGGACGCCCTGTTCGGCCTCAAGGGCGATCTGATGGCGCTGCTGGAAGAGCTGGGCGCGCCGGTCGGCTCCCTGCAACTGGTCCAGGGCCAGAACCGCGACTGGTGGCATCCCGGCCGCTCGGCCCGCCTGCAACTGGGGCCGAAGACCGTCATCGTCGAGTTCGGCGCCCTGCATCCGCGCGTGCTCAAGGCGCTGGACGCCGACCCGCCGATGCTGGCGTTCGAGATCGTACTGGATGCGGTGCCCGAGCCGCGGGGCGCGAAGTCCAAGGCGCGGGGCGCCGCCAACCTCGCCAATCTGATGCCCCTGACCCGCGACTTCGCCTTCGTGGTCGAGGACGACAAGGCGGCGGGCGAGCTGACGCGCGCGGTGGCCGGGGCCGACAAGGCGCTGATCGCCGACGTCCGGGTGTTCGACGTCTATCGCGGCGCCGGCGTTCCCGAGGGCATGAAGTCGGTGGCGCTGGAGGTCGTGATCCAGCCGGCCGAAGCCACCCTGACCGAGGCGGAGATCGAGGCGTTGTCTGCGAAGGTCGTGGCGGCGGGGATGAAGGCCGGGGCGACGCTTCGAGGGTGACCGCGGCGACGCGGCCGCGTTTGCTCGCCGCCCCGTTTTCGGGCCGGATCCAGGTCCGTAACGTGTGGATCGACCGGCCAGGCTTTCTGACGGCCCCCGGAAATCCGGAAGGTCGCTGCAAGACTCGGGATCACCGATCCCGCAATTCGGTGGTGGAGGCCACCAGCAGAGCGCCTTCGGCCAGGCGACCGAGTTCGGCCATTGCCCGGCGCCGGCTGATCAATACCGCTGTCGCGTTGTCATTTGGCAGCAGCCTTTTTCCGAAGCGTTCCAGAGCCGCGCCGGTCGTGTCGCCCGGCCTGTGCAGGAGGGTCGACAGGTCGGCGCCTTCGGCGCTGTGAAAGCCGTCTGTCGTGAGCAGCAGGCTGTCGAACTCGTCCTTCGACAGGTCAAAACTCTGAAAGCGCAATCGATCGCCAATGCCGACGAACTGAAAGATGCCGCCCGGCGCGAAATCCAGATCATATCCAAACAGGCCGCGCGGAGAATCGTCGGTGGTGATCTGGCGGAGGGGGAAGCCGACGTAGAGGCGGCTGTCGCCGACGTGGACAGCGAGGCATCGGCCTGAGCCGGACATCGCAATAGCGGTCAAGGTGGTCCCGCCACGCCCCCGAAGTGTCGCCCAGACGGCCGCGTTGGCCTCTGAGATGGCCATGGCGAGGGCTACGTCGAGATCGACGCTGAACGAGGTCGCGAGCGATTGAATGAACGTACTCGCGGCAAGGCTCGCGGCCCCGGCGCCGGCTTCCATGCCGCCGATCCCGTCGAATACGGCGGCCACGAACCTGGCCTGGCCCGGTCGCGGCGACATGAGCGCGACACACGCGCGATCCTGATTGTCGGCGCGTCTCCCGATGAGCGATATCAGCGAAGCGGCGCGCCCTGCCGGGAAACCGCCTTCGTTCGGAGCGTTTGAAAACAATGCCGTCAGGCTGGTCCCACGGACGGCGGAGTCCATCGACATCGAGATCATGGATAGATGCCAATCAGAGATAGCCGCGCATGGCCAGCCGATTGTTGCAGGCTATGCGTCCGGCCGTCGCCGCCCTGACCGCCCCGGGTCGAGAGCCGGCAGTCCCCTTCGGGAAGGCGGACGTCAGGCCGTCGTCACAAGCCATGCGCCCGCACCGGCGCGGATCGGGGTGGGACAGGATGGCCAGGAAGAACACCACGCCGACAGACGCGAGCGGTCGGGCTCCCGGATGGCAACCTCCCGTTAACCTCGCCGCCGCAAGGCTGACTCAAAGAGCGGCGACGGTGCTTCAAGCGCCCACGTGAGTCGGGCGGACCGTCGCGCCTGTCCCACCGGAGCCAGCCCATGCACCGCCGCCAACTGATCCTGTCCGGTCTCGCCGCCACCGCCGGCGTCGCCGGCCTGTCCGCCTGCGCCACCAGCGGCCAGGGCGGTGATCCCAACTATCCGATCGCCTCGGACCAGCAGGCCCAGGCCTATACGGCCGACGAGCTGATCGCCGCCGGTTCGCGCGAACTCGGCATCGCCGCCGAGGCTCTCGGCGGGGCCATCGAACGTATTTTCGCCGAACAGGGCGACCGCCCGACCGCCTATATCGCCGGCGAGGAAGGTTCGGGCGCGGCCGGCGTCGGCCTGCGCTACGGCCGGGGCGCCCTGCACATGAAGGACCTGTCGGCCTCGCAGGAGGTGTTCTGGCAGGGCATTTCCATCGGCTGGGACGTCGGCGGCAACGCCAGCCGGGTCTTCACCCTCGTCTACGGCCTGTTCCACCCGGACATGATCTACCGCCGCTATCCCGGCGTGGAGGGCTCGGCTTATCTGGTCGGCGGTCTGGGCGTGAACTACCAGCGCGCCGACGGCATCGTTCTGGCCCCGATCCGCACCGGCGTCGGCCTGCGCCTGGGCGCCAACATCGGCACCATGGCCTACAGCCGCCAGCGGAACCTGCTGCCGTTCTGAGGACGTGAGTGACTGGCCACTAGCCACTCACCAGCGCCTCAAGCCCCTCGCGCCACGTCGGATAGCGCGGTCGCCAGCCGAGCTCGGCCTTGGCCCGGGCGTTCGAAAGCCGCTTCGAGTCCAGATAGAAGCGCCGCATCGCCTCGCTGACCGAGGGGTCGTTCCAGTCCACCTCGGGCGGCAGGGGCAGGCCCAGCCGCCGCGCCGCGCCCTCGATGACCACGTCGGCGGGCGCGGGTTCATCGTCGCACAGGATGTAGGCCGCGCCGGGACGCGGCCGCGCCATGGAGGCGAACAGGCCCGATACGGCGTCGTCGACATGGACGCGGTTGAACACCTGGCCCGGCTTTCTGACCAGACGCGCCGTCCCGTCCCGCAGCCGGTCCAGCGGCGAACGGCCGGGCCCGTAGAGCGCGGGCATCCGGAAAATCTGCACCGTCAGTCCCATGCCCTGACCGGCGTCCAGCCAGTCGCGTTCGGCCCGGACCCGGCGCGCGCCCTCCAGGCTGGCGGCGTTCAGTTCGCTGTCCTCGAGCGCCCAGCCGCCGGCGCGGTCGCCATAGACGGCGGTGGAGGAGACATAGCCGATCCAGTCGGGCCAGGAGGCCGACGCCGTGATCGCGGGCAGCAAGGCCTTGACCCCCGGACAGCCCGACGCTTCCGGAGGAGCGGTGACGAGGATGGCCGAGGCGCCGGCGACCGCGGCGGCCAGCGCCGGCCCGTCGGCTGGATCGACGGCGACGAACCCGTCCGCGGTCAGGGCCGCGCGTCGATCGGCGTCACGGCTGGTCACGATGGCGCGGCCGCCGCGCCGGAGCGCCTCGCGGCCCGCCGCCTGGCCCAGCCAGCCGCCGCCGAAGACCAACAGGGATGCGCGGGCGCCCGGCATGGAGGGCTCAGGCCGTCCGGGCGTGAACCGGGGCCTTGGGCGGCACGGTCAGGGTGGGTTCGGTCTGCACCGCCCGGGCGCGCTTGCTGTTCCAGGCTGAAACGCAAGGCACCTTCGACAGGTCCGCGCGGTCGGCGTAGCGGCGGGCGATGTCGGTGACCTCGTCCAGCAGGCCCTGGGCCAGGGTGATGGGCTTCAGGCCGAGGTCGCGGAACTGGTCGTTGGCGACGACCAGTTCGTTCTCGTCGGCCTCCTGACGCGGGTTCGGCACATTGTGCACCTCGGCGCCTGTCATGTCGGCGATCATCGCGGCCAGGTCGCGGACCCGGCGGCTCTCGGTCATCTGGTTGAGGATCTTGACCCGGTCGCCGACCCTGGGCGGGTTAGCCAGGGCCAGCTCGACGCAGCGCACCGTATCCTGCAGGTGGATGAAGGCCCTCGTCTGTCCGCCCGTGCCGTGAACCGTCAGGGGATAGCCGACCGCCGACTGCATCAGGAACCGGTTCAGGACCGTGCCGTAGTCGCCGTCATAGTCGAAACGGTTGATCAGCCGCTCGTCCCGGCGCGTTTCTTCGGTCTGGGTGCCCCAGACGATGCCCTGGTGCAGGTCGGTGATCCGCAGCCCGTCGTTCCTGGCGTAGAACTGGAACAGCAGGGCGTCCTGGGTCTTGGTCATGTGGTAGATTGAGCCGGGGTTCGGCGGGAACAGGATCTCCTGCTCGGCCGGGCCGAAATCGGTGTCGACCGTGACCTTCAGATACCCCTCGGGGATGCGCAGGCCTGCGGTGGTGTAACCGTAGACGCCCATGGTGCCCAGGTGGGCGAGGTGCACGTCCAGCCCGCTCTCGACGATGGCCGCCAGCAGATGGTTGGTGGCGTTCAGATTGTTGTCGACGGTGTACAATTTATGCCGCGCCGACTTCATCGAATAGGGCGCGGCGCGCTGTTCGGCGAAATGGGCGACGCTGTCGGGCTTCCACTCGCGGATCAGGGCGACCAGCCGGTCGAACTCCTTGCCGACGGTCATGTTGACGAAGTCGATGCTCTGGCCGCTGACCTCCTTCCACGCCGAGATGCGCTCGCCCATGGTCCGGATGGGGGTCAGGGACTGGACCTCCAGCTCATTGTCGATATTGCGCCGGCTCAGGTTGTCGACGACGCACACGTCCCAGCCGCGCGCGGAAAGGTGCAAGGCCGTGGGCCAGCCGCAGAAACCGTCGCCGCCCAGAACAAGAACCCGCATTCGACCATCCTTCGTGATTTGCGCCGACCTTGCGTACCGGATGGCGACGCGGGGTCAAAGCTTGACCTTGTAACGCGCGAACGGGCTCGCCGGGTTCAGGCGCGGGCGCGGGCTCGCCAGTCCTCGCGACTTTGGCCCCAGCGGTCGATCAGCAGTTCGTGGAAGGGGGGCGGAAGCCGGGTCGGACCGAGGTTGCGGGAGCCGATCCGTTCGGCGAGCCGCTGCGACGGCGTATTGTCCGGATCGATGCAGTGGATCACCTCGGTCCAGCCCAGGACGTCAAAGGCATAGTCGATCGTCGCCGTGGCCGCCTCGACGCCATAACCCTTGCCCTGGGCGTCGGGATGCAGGCCCCAGCCGACCTCCGTCCCCGGCCAGTCATGCGGGGTCCACGGCCCGATCCGGCCCAGCCACAGACCGGTTTCGCGCTCGATCAGCGAGAACATCGAGACGCCGGTCAGGCTCCAGGCCCCGGCCATGGTCATGAAGCCGCGCCAGGCGACCGCCGCGGGCTGGGCGCCGCCGAGGAATCTCGCCGCCTCGGGGTCGCCCATCATCTCCGCCCAGCGCGGGAAGTCCTCGAGAGCGATGGGCCGCAGGGTCAGGCGTTCGGTTTCAAGCACCGGTCCGGTCAAAGCAGATACTCCCTCTCGAGTTCGTAGTGGCTGCCGTCATGCGTCAGGACGCTGGAATACAGGCCGAACCGGTCCACGCGGATGGGCGGCGAATGCAGCAGATTGTGTCCGGCGATCCAGGCTCCGATCCGGTCCGGATTGGCGTGTGGCTTGAGATAGGCCAGCGTCAGGTGCGGGCGATAGTCGCGGCGCTCCACCGCGATTCCGGCGCGCTCGGCTGCGCTGCGGGTGCGCCCGGCCAGGATTGACAGCCTCTCGTTCGGCTCGATGCCGGCCCACAGGGTCCGGGTGCGATGGCCGTCGCCGAACGAGCCGACGCCGGCCAGGGCGATCTCGAAAGGCCCGCCCCCCGCCGCCCGCTCCAGTTCCACGGCCAGCTCATCCGCGCGGCGCCCGTCGACCTCGCCGTAGAAGGTCAGGGTGATGTGCAGCTGATCCGCGGTGCGCCATCGGGCGCCGGGCAGGCCGGTCTGGCGGCGCGCCAGCGTCCCGGCCACGTCGTCGGGAATGGACAGGGCGGTGAACAACCGGATCATGCGGCCTTTGGTAGCGGCTGGGATCGCCGCGCCCAAGTCCGGTTTTCCTTGCGGAAGGGGCCATGCGGCCCGATATTTGTGCAAAGCCGGGAAAGCCCGGTCAAATGGAGGACCGATCTCGCCATGAGCGATTTCAGAAACGGCTACACTACGGCGCCGGCACAGGCCGATATGTCGGTCGACGCCGGCCTGCGCAGCTTCATGCTGGGCGTCTACAACAAGGTGGCCCTCGGCCTGCTGCTTTCGGCCGTGCTGGCTTACATCACCGGTTCTTACGAGCCCGTGCGGAACCTGCTCTACACGACGGCTGTGTTCCCCGACGGCGTGACCCGCCTGACGGGCATGACCGTCCTGGGCATGATCGTGGCCTTCTCGCCGCTGGTGATCCTGCTCGGCTCCAACTTCGTGATGAAGAACCCGACGTCGCGCAGCGCCGGCATGCTGTACTGGCTGATCGTGGCCCTGATCGGCGCCTCGATGGGCACGGTTGTGCTGGTCTATACCGGCGCTTCGGTGGTTCAGACCTTCCTGATCACGGCCGCCGCCTTCGGCGCGCTGAGCCTGTTCGGCTATACGACCAAGAAGGACCTGACCGGTTTCGGCAGCTTCCTGATCATGGGCGTGATCGGCCTGATCATCGCCTCGGTGGTGAACATCTTCCTTCAGAACTCGATGATGCAGCTGATCATCAGCGTTCTGGGCGTGCTGATCTTCGCGGGCCTGACCGCCTACGACACCCAGCGCCTGAAGATGACCTACTACGCCCTGGGCGGGAACCAGAACGCCATGGGCGTGGCCACCAGCTACGGCGCGCTGAGCCTGTACATCAACTTCATCAACATGTTCCAATTCCTGCTGATGCTGTTCGGCGGCCGTCGTTGATGGGGCGCTATCGGTCGGGATGCGGTCCCGACCTGCTTGAGCGCAGCCTCAAGTAGCGCTCAGCGCGACAGGCAAAAGAGTGAGGCCCCGGCGGAGACGCCGGGGCCTTTTTCAATCCACGATCGTGAATTTCCGGCTGTCGAAGACACGCAGCACCTGGGCCAGGTCGCGGCCCCGGCGCAGCACATGGCCGCCCTCGCCGATGACCGCCCACTGCCCCTGTTTCAGCCGCAGGGCGGGGCGCTTCTCGATCCGGTACAGGGGCGCGTCGCCCGAGCGGCGGAAGACGGCGAACTCGGCCACGTCGCGATGTCCGGCCATGGCGTAGTCCCGCCACTCGGCCGCGGCGACCATCCGGCCATAGACCCTGAGAATCAGGTCCAGCTCCTTGCGGTCGAAGAAGACCGGACCGGGCTGTGACTGCAGATCGGCGGCGTCGCTCATCAGCATCAGGTTACGCCGACATTCGCGAAACGCCAGCTTCGCCGCCCGAACGCTGTGTCGGGAAGGGCAGGCCCGGCGGAAATCGCGCCGAACATGAAATCGCCTCGCTTCGGCCCATCGCCCGCCGCCTTGCGGAGTGAAGGCTTGGACATCGGCTCGCTGGAGCCCGGAGCAGTTCCGGATCCTGAACAGCCCCCCCAGCCCTCCTGGATTTCTCCACCAAGGGCTCCGGCGGGCCGGTGCTTCCTCCAAAGCGAGACGCCCGCTCCGCCACCCTCCCCCCCTCCGGCAGAGCGGGCGTTTTGCTGTCCGGCGTCGGCCCAGGGATCAGGCGGCCGGGGATCAGGGCAGGGGAATCTCGACCGTTTCCTCGCCGCGCGCGATCGACAGCGCCCGTTCGCCCGTCCCGTCCATCGCTTGCGCCAGGGCGGCGAGGTCAGAGGTCGCCTGACCGTCGACCGAGCGGATCATGTCGCCGGCCTGCAGGCCGGCGGCGGCGGCGGAAGATCCGCCTTCAACGGAAAAGACCTGCAGGCCGTCGCTCGCCAGACGCACCGCCGCGCCGCGCGCGATCACCGCATCGGCGCCCACGATGACCGGGCGGTCGGTCGGCGCTTCCACCGTCATGGTGGTCCGGCCCTCGCGGCCGTCGCGCAGATAGACGACAGCGACCTGGGTCCCCGGGGCGGCGATGCCGACGGTTGCGGCCACCGTGCCGGCGTTCGACACCGGCCGGTTCTGGATGCGGGTGATCACGTCGCCGCGAAGCAGGCCGCCGGCCTCGGCCGAAGAGCCCGGCGCCACGTCCTCGACCACCGCCCCGCGCACGATGCCCAGGCCGAAGTCCCGGGATCGTTCGGCGTTCAGCGAGCCGAGGATGACGCCGGTGGTTCCCCGTTTGACTTCGCCGGTCTCGCGCAGCTGGGCCACGACATACATCAGGATGCGGCTGGGCACGGCGAAGGCGATGCCGTCGTTGCCGCCGCCGCCGCCCGACAGGATCGAGGTGTTGATGCCGATCAGCCGGCCCCGGCTGTCCAGCAGCGGCCCGCCCGAGTTGCCGGAGTTCACGGCCGCGTCGGTCTGGATATAGTCCTCGATCCGGTCGCCCATGCCCGAACGGCCGAGACCCGAGATCACGCCCATGGTCAGGGTCTGGTCCAGACCCAGCGGATAGCCGACGGCGAAGGCCAGATCGCCGGTGCGCAGGGAATCGGAATTGGCCACCTCGACCTGCGACAGCCCGGCCGCCTCGATCTTCAGCACGGCCAGATCGGTGGCCTTGTCGGTGCCGATCAGGACGGCGTCGAAGATGCGGCCGTCGGTCATGTCGACGGTGAATTTCCGCCCGCCCTCGACCACGTGGTTGTTGGTGACGACGATGCCTTCGCGCGCGTCGATGATCGCCCCCGAGCCGCTGGAGACCGGCCTGGGTTCGTTGTCGCCCGAACTGGGGCCCTCGGACTGGCCCAGGGTCGTCACCTGCACCACCGCCGGCAGGGCGCGCTCGAGGCCATTGGCGAAGGTGAAGACCCCGCGCGCGGCGTCGAAGGGCACGGGCGATTGCTGGGCCGCGGCGGGCGCTGCCGTCAGCAGGGGAACCGCGACGACGAGCGCCAGCAGGGACAGGCCGCCGGCCCGAAGGTTGAAACGCCGCATCGCTGTGTTCCCCGTCATTACCCTGAACCCTAGCGCGGGAATGCGGCGATGACGACAGGCCTTTAGAAAGCGCTCTCGCCCGTGATCGCCCGGCCCAGGATCAGGGCGTGGACGTCATGCGCGCCCTCATAGGTGTTGACGGTCTCGAGGTTCATGGCGTGGCGCATGACGTGCATCTCGCCGGTGATGCCGGCGCCGCCGTGCATGTCGCGGGACTCGCGGGCGATGGCCAGGGCCTTGCCGCAGTTGTTGCGCTTCATCATCGAGATGGCCTCGGGGACCCAGGCCCCCTGGTCCAGCAGCCGGCCCAGCGCCAGCGCCCCCTCGAAGCCGAGGAAAATCTCGGTCTGCATGTCGGCCAGCTTCTTCTGGACCAGCTGGCGCGACGACAGCGGGCGGCCGAACAGCATGCGCTCGCCGACATAGTCGCGGGTCAAGTGGAAACAGGCCTCGGCCGCGCCCATGGCCCCCCAGGCGATGCCGTAGCGCGCCTTGTTCAGGCAGGAGAAGGGCCCGCGCAGGCCCTTCACGCCCGGCAGCAGGTTCTCTTCCGGTACGAAGACATCGTTCAGGCCGATGTCGCCGGTGATGGAGGCGCGCAGGCTCAGCTTGTCGCCGATCTTGTCGGTGGTGAAGCCGTCCATGCCGCGTTCGACGATGAAGCCGCGGATCACGTCATCCAGCTTGGCCCAGACGATGGCCAGGTCCGAGATGGGGCTGTTGGTGATCCAGTATTTGGCCCCGTTGAGCCTGTAGCCGCCGTCCACGGCCACGGCCCTGGTCTTCATCGAGGCCGGGTCGGAGCCGCCGTCGGCCTCGGTCAGGCCGAAACAGCCGACCAGTTCGCCGGCCGCCATGCGGGGCAGGAAGCGCATCTTCTGCTCTTCCGAGCCGAAGGCATGGATGGGGTACATGGCCAGCGAGGACTGCACGCTCATGGCCGAGCGGTAGCCGCTGTCGACCGCCTCGATCTCGCGCGCGATCAGGCCATAGGCGACATGGCTGACTGAAGAGCCGCCGTACTGCTCCGGCAGCATGGCGCCCAGAAAGCCCATCTCGCCCAGTTCGGTCATGATGGCGCGGTCGAAGGTCTCGTCGCGGAAGGCCTCGACCACGCGGGGCAGAAGCTTCTCGCGGGCATAGGAGCGCGCCGCGTCCTGGATCATCCGCTCGTCGTCCGTCAGCCGGCCCGACAGGTCCAGGGGGTCGTCCCAGCGGAAGGTCTTGTGCGAAGCGGAGGCGCCGTCGGCCATGGGTCGTCTTTCGTGAGCGTGGCGAAGGCGCGCGGTTTAGGCCAAAATGCGCCCGTCGGGTAGAGGGACGGCCCGACGCAGGCTAGACTGTACTCATGAGCCGCACCTTCCATCGCCTGTTCGTCGAACACCCCCGTCAGGTTGAAGAAAGCTATTTCGAGCATCTGGCCGCCTCGTCGCGGTTCGGCTTCCGCCTGCTGAAACTGGCGAGCTGCGCCTTCCTGCACGCCCTGGTCCCCGGTGTGCACAAGGCCACGGTGTCCAGGGCCGTCTGCTGCATGGCCGAGGAGATGGACGGTCGGGCCCGGGAGGCGCGGGATTGCCGGATGCGGGACGCGGGCGTGTGGGATCCGGGGCTGTGATGCTTCTCCCTCCCCTTCATGGGGAGGGATGTCGGCGCGAAGCGACGACAGGGTGGGGTACGCCTGAAATTCCCCACCCGGTCGCTGCGCGACCACCCTCCCCATGAAGGGGAGGGAGAGGTATGAGATTCCCATGACCCAAGGCCCTCTCTCCGGCGTTCGCGTCCTCGACCTGTCCCGCGTGCTCGCCGGGCCGTGGGCGACGCAGATGCTGGCCGATCTCGGGGCCGAGGTGATCAAGATCGAGCGCCCCGGCGTCGGCGACGACACCCGCCACTGGGGCCCGCCCTTCACCACCCGGGCCGACGGGTCGAAGGGCGACGCCGCCTATTTCCTGTGCGCCAACCGGGGGAAAAAGTCGGTCGAGCTCGACCTCGCCACGCCGGAAGGCGCCGAGATCGTCCGTGAGCTGAGCAAGACCTGCGATGTCGTGGTCGAGAACTTCAAGACCGGCGGGTTGAAGAAGTACGGCCTCGACCACGCCGCCCTGGCGGCGGTCAATCCGAAGCTGGTCTATTGCTCGATCACCGGCTTCGGCCAGGACGGGCCCGACGCGCACCGGGCCGGCTACGACTATATGATCCAGGCCATGGGCGGGCTGATGTCGATCACCGGCCAGCCCGACGGCGCGCCGGGGGCCGAGCCGATGAAGGTGGGGGTCGCGGTCGTCGACCTGTTTACCGGCCTGTACGCCTCCAACGCCATTCTGGCGGCCCTGATGCACGCGCGGGCGACGGGGCAGGGGCAGCATATCGACATCGCCCTGTTTGACGTCCAGGCCGCCATGCTCGCCAATCAGGCGACCAATTTCTTCGTCTCGGGCAAGGCGCCGACGCGGATGGGCAACGCCCACCCCAACCTCGCCCCGTACCAGCCCTTTCCGTGCACGGACGGAATGGTGGTGATCGCCGTGGGCAATGACGGCCAGTTCCGGGCCCTGTGCGGCGCCCTGGGCGCGGGCGGCATGGGGGCGGACCCCCGCTTCCTGACCAACGCCCTGCGGATCGAGCACCGGGCCGCCATGACGGCCGAGCTGTCGGCCCTGACGGCGGGCCTGAGCATGCATGGGCTGATGGCCAGGCTGGAGGCGGCCGGGGTGCCGTGCGGGCCGGTCAACACGGTCGACCAGGTGTTCGACGAGCCCCAGGCGAAGCATCGCGGGCTGGAGGTGACCCAGACACGGGCCGATCTGGCCGGTCCGGTGCGGACGGTGGCCTCGCCGATCCGGATGTCGGTGACGCCGGTGGCCTATGACCGCGCGCCGCCGGCGCTGGGGCAGGATACCGAGGACGTGTTGAGCGAGCTCGGCCGCCCGGGACCGGTTCGATAATCCATCCCGCCTTCACCCTTCGGCGGAGGGGCGGGGTCGATCGAAAAACACCGTGCGCATAGTGCGCTTCGTCCGAAGGCGGCGGTTGAGCGCAGCGTCCAGATTCGATTGTCAAAGACCGACCCGAAAAGGTGCCGCCATCAAACCATGCGGCTACGTCAAATCTGGACGCAGGCCCTATGGCCCAACGAGAAATCCCAGGCCGATGGCCGCGAGGAGCGCGAACGGACCCGCCTTGCGAACGGGGTTCGGGCTGACCGGGTCGGCGTCCTCGATCCGTTCGGCGCCGCCGCGCAGGCGTTCCAGCAACGTACGCGCGGCGACCGCCTGATCGTTCGGCACGGACATGTTCACGCCGCCGAGGGCCTGCAGAACCAGCGGATTGACCTTCACATGCTCGGCCCCGCCCAGCACGGCGTCATAGCCGTCGGCGCGCAGGCGCGACGCCGCGATCTCGGCCTCATAGACGTCGGCGAAACGGGCGATCTCGATCACTCAGACCTCAGCCTGCCGCCACACGGATGGCGACTTGATCGACGGTGAGGCGTCCCGGTCCGATGCCCCAGTCGATCAGGCGCAGGCCCTCTACCCGCCCGAAGTGCCGCACATTGCTCGTCACCAATGTGTGGTCCCTCGCAAGGGCCTGCCCGGCGATGAGCGTATCAAGAGCTCCGATCGGGGTTCCGAGGCGCGCGAGCTGAGCACGAATTTCTGCGGCTGCGATCGCATCCGCCCCGGACAGTTCCAGGATTTCGAGGGGTTCGAGAAACTCCGCCATGGCTTCGAGGTGGTGTTCCGGGCGTTCGCTAGAGATCCCTCCCGTCGCCAGTTCGTGAACGACCACCGATGACACAGCCAACGGTATCTGCTTGAGCCGGGCCTGATCCAGGCATCGGCGGAAGTCGCCTCTCCGACGGCGCAGAAGGTTGATGACGGTGTCGGTGTCGAGCGCAAGCATCACCACTTCCGCGGCGGGCCAGCTTCATCCTGGGATGGCCGGCTCGGAAATTCCTCATCCGGATCTGCAAGCTTGTCGATTCGCGCCCAGAATGCGTCGAGATCGGCCTGGGTGAGCGGAGCGTCGTCCACCGGCTCGAGGATTACGCTGTCGCCTTCACGGCGAATGACGACTTCCTTGCCTTCGAACCTGTAAGCCTTGGGCAGGCGCACGGCCTGACTACCGCCGTGAGTGAACAGGCGGGCGGTGTCAGCGACACCCGGGACTTTGCGTTTCGCGCTCATGCGCGGTCTCCGTAGCTACAAATTGTAGATACTGCGAAATCGCCATGCGCTCAACGATCACAGGTCCAGCAGCGCCCGCGCCGGGTCTTCCAGCAGGTCCTTGACCCGCACGAGGAAGGTCACCGCCTCCTTGCCGTCGACGATGCGGTGATCGTAGCTGAGGGCGAGGTACATCATCGGCCGGATCACCACCTGGCCGTCCACCGCCATGGGGCGCTGGACGATGTTGTGCATGCCCAGGATGCCGGACTGCGGCGCGTTCAGGATCGGCGTCGACATCAGCGAGCCATAGGTGCCGCCGTTGGTGATGGTGAAGGTGCCGCCCTGCAGCTGATCCAGGGTCAGGTCGCCGTCGCGGGCGGCCTTGCCGAGGGCCGCGATGCCCTTCTCGATGCCCGCCAGCGACAGGGCGTCTGCGTCGCGCAGCACCGGCACGACCAGCCCCTTCTCGGTGCCGACGGCGACGCCGATGTCATAGTGGTTCTTGTAGATGATGTCCGTGCCGTCGATCTCGGCGTTGACGGCCGGGATCTCCTTCAGGGCCGCGACGATGGCCTTGGTGAAGAAGCTCATGAAGCCCAGCTTGACGCCGTGGCGCTTCTCGAAGGCGTCCTTGTACTGGGTCCGCAGGGCCATGACGTTGGTCATGTCCACCTCGTTGAAGGTGGTCAGCTGGGCGGCGGTGTTTTGCGATTCCTTGAGGCGGCGGGCGATGGTCTGGCGCAGGCGGGTCATCTTGACCCGCTCCTCGCGCGGCTGATCGGCGCGCGGCGCGGCGGCAGGCGCCGGGGCCGCTGCGGGAGCGGCGGCCGGCGCGGGGGCGGTCGCGCCGATGGCGGCGACGGCGTCCGCCTTGGTGATGTTGCCCTTGGGCCCGGTGGCGGCCAGCGCCTTCGGGTCGAGGTTGTTCTCGGTCACCACGCGCTGCACGGCGGGGGACAGGTGCGGGGCGTCGTCGGATTTCACCTGCGCCGAACCGGCGTTGGCCGAAGCGGGGGCGGCGGTCGGGGCCGGGGCGGCGGCGCCCTCGCCCGAGGCGGCGATGCTGCCGATCTGTTGACCGGGCGTGACGGTCGAACCGGCTTCGGCGTCGATGGTCAGGACGCCGGCGGCGGGGGCCGACACCTCGACCGCGACCTTGTCGGTCTCGATCTCGACCAGCATTTCATCCTTGGCGACCGTGTCGCCGGCCTTCTTCAGCCAGGTCCCCATCGTGCCTTCGGCGACGCTCTCGCCCATGGTCGGGGTCATGATGGCGACGGAGCCGCCCGAGGCGGCCGCGGGAGCCGGTGCGGGGGCGGGCGCGGCCGCCGGGACCGGAGCGGCTTCCGCCTTCGGCGCGGGGGCGGCCTTGGCCTCGGCCCTGGGAGCCTCGGCGGACGGGGCGGCGGCGGCGCCTTCGGTGACCACGCCCAGCACGGCGCCGGGGGTCACGGTCTCGCCGTCGGGGGTCTTGATCTCGGACAGGACGCCGTCGGCGGGCGACACGACTTCCAGCGACACCTTGTCGGTTTCCAGCTCGACCAGGACCTCGTCCTTCTTCACGGCGTCGCCGGCCTTCTTCGTCCACTTGCCGATGGTGGCTTCGGTGACGGATTCGCCGAGGGCGGGGGTCAGGATGTCGGCCATGGTCGGGTCCAGGTCTCGTTCAGGTCAGAGGGTCAGGCGAAGGCGTCGGTCAGGAAGGCGTCGAGTTCTTTCAGGTGCCGGCTCATCAGGCCCGCGGCGGTCGAGGCCGAGGCCGGACGCCCGACGTAGCGGGCCCGCTTCGACTTCACCGAAAGCTTCTCCAGCGTCAGTTCGATCCACGGGTCGACGAAGGTCCAGCCGCCCATGTTCTTGGGCTCTTCCTGGCACCAGACCAGTTCGGCGTTCGGGAAGCGGGCCAGTTCGGTCATCAGCGACTTCATCGGCCACGGGTAGAACTGCTCCATCCGCATCAGATAGACGTCGTCGATCTGGTCGCGCTCGCGGCGCTCCAGCAGGTCGTAATAGACCTTGCCCGAGCACAGGACGACGCGGCGGATGTCCTTGTCCGCCTTGATCTTGACGCCCGCCACGTCCGGCCGGGTCTGGGCGTCGTCGTGCAGGATGCGGTGGAAGGAGCTGCCCTCGGCCATGTCGGCGATCGTCGAGACCGCCTTCTTGTGCCGCAGCAGGCTCTTGGGCGTCATGATGATCAGCGGCTTGCGGAACGGCCGGTGCATCTGGCGACGCAGGATGTGGAAATAGTTGGCCGGGGTCGAGCAGTTGGCGACCTGGATATTGTCCTCGGCGCACTGCTGCAGGAAGCGTTCGAGGCGGGCCGAGGAGTGCTCCGGCCCCTGCCCCTCGTAGCCGTGCGGCAGCAGCATGGTCAGGCCGCACATGCGCAGCCATTTGCGCTCGCCCGAGGTGATGAACTGGTCGATCACCACCTGGGCCCCGTTCACGAAGTCGCCGAACTGGGCTTCCCACATGACCAGGGTGTTGGGATCGGTCAGGGCGTAGCCGTATTCGAAGCCGAGGACGGCTTCCTCCGACAGGGCGGAGTCGATGACCTCGAACTCGGCCTGGCCCTCGCGCAGATTGTTGAGCGGGACGTAGCGGGCCTCGGTGGTCTGGTCGACGATGCCCGAGTGGCGCTGGGAGAAGGTGCCGCGCACCGAGTCCTGACCCGACAGCCGGACCGGGAAGCCCTCGTCCAGCAGCGAGCCGAAGGCCAGGCTTTCGGCCGTGGCCCAGTCGATGTTCTGGCCCGAGGTGATCATCTCGCGCCGGCCGTCCATGACGCGCTTCAACGTCTTGTGCATGTCGACGTCGTTGGGGATGGTCGTCAGCCGATGGCCGAGGTCGGTCAGCTTCGCCGCCGGGACCGAGGTCTCGCCGCGACGCTCGTCGCCCTCGGGCAGGCCGATGCCCTGCCACTGGCCGTCCATCCAGTCGGCCTTTTTGGCCTCGAACGCCTTGCCGGCGTCGAACTCGGCGTCGAGGAAGGCCTCGAACCGGGTCACCTCCGCATCGACCTCGGCCTGGGTTATGACGCCTTCCTTGATCAGCCGCTCGGCGTAGATCTCGCGCGTCGACGGCAGGGCGCGGATCTTCGAATACATCAGCGGCTGGGTGAAGGTCGGATCGTCGCCCTCGTTGTGGCCGAAGCGGCGGTAGCAGAACATGTCCACCACCACGTCCTTGTGGAATTTCTGCCGGAACTCGGTCGCCACCTTGGCGGCGAAGACCACGGCCTCCGGATCGTCGCCGTTGACGTGGAAGATCGGCGCCTGGACCATCAGGGCCACGTCCGACGGATAGGGGCTGGACCGGCTGTTGCGCGGGCTCGTCGTGAAGCCGATCTGGTTGTTGACGACGAAATGCATCGTCCCGCCGGTGCGGTAGCCCTTCAGCCCCATCAGGGCGAAGCATTCGGCCACCACGCCCTGGCCGGCGAAGGCGGCGTCGCCGTGGATCAGCAGCGGCATGACCTTGGCGCGGTCCAGGGCGGTCTGCGCGCCGGGGTCGCCGGCGCCGGCCGCATTGGCCTCGCGGATGTCGAAGGCCTGTTTCGCCCGCGCCTTGCCCAGCACCACCGGATTGACGATCTCGAGGTGCGACGGGTTGGCGGTCAACGACAGGTGGACGGTGTTGCCGTCGAACGCGCGGTCCGAGCTGGCGCCCATGTGGTATTTGACGTCGCCCGATCCCTCGATGTCCGAGGGCACGGTCGAGCCGCCCTGGAATTCGTGGAAGATGGCGCGATAGGGCTTGCCCATGACGGCGGCCAGGGTGTTCAGCCGCCCGCGGTGGGCCATGCCGAAGACCACCTCGTCGACGCCGAGGGCGCCGCCGCGCTTGATGATCTGCTCCAGCGCCGGGACCATGGCCTCGCCGCCGTCCAGCCCGAACCGCTTGGTGCCGGGGAAGCGTTTGTGCAGGAAGCGCTCGAAGCCCTCGGCCTCGATCAGCTTGTTGAGGATGGCCAGCTTGCCTTCCTTCGTGAAGGCGTTCTGCTCGAACTTGTCCGGGCCCTCGAAGCGCGCCTGCAGCCAGGACTTCTCCTCCGGCTCGGCGATGTGCATGAACTGGATGCCGATATTGCCGCAGTAGGTGCGGCGCAGGATGGCCAGCACCTCGCGGATGCTGCCCGTCTGAAGGCCCAGCACGCCGTCCAGATAGATTGGGCGGTCCAGGTCGGCCTCGCTGAAGCCGTAGAACTCGGGCGTCAGCTCGGGATTGTGGGTCGCCTGCTCGATGCCCAGCGGGTCGAGCGTCGCCTGCAGGTGGCCGCGCACGCGATAGCTGCGGATCAGCATCAGGGCGCGGATCGAATCATGGGCGGCGGCGCGGACGGCCTCGGCGGAAATGGCCGGCGCGGGGGCTGCAGCCGGAGCGGCGGCCGGGGCGGTCGCGGGCTTTTTCGGGTCCGGCTTCGGGGCGGGCCAGCGGCCGTCGAAGACGCCGGTCGCCTCGGTCGGCTCCTCGGCGACCGAACGGCCCCACGACCCGGCGGCGCCGGAGGCCCGCACGGTGTCGGCGTTGTCCCGCAGCTGGTCGAAGAAGGCGCGCCACTCGGCTGAAACGGACGCCGGATCGGCGGCCCATTTGCCGTGCAGGTCCTCGATGAACGAGGCGTTCGAGCCATACAGGAAGCTGGTCTCGGCAAAGACCTGGTTCAGCCGACCGGCATCGTCCGCCATGGTATCGTCACGTCCCTTGGATCGGTGCGCGCGCGCCTGCGCGAACCGGCGCCGCTGATATAGGCGCTGTTTCCTTACCGGTCATGACCGAATGGGGGCGAAAGGGTCGAAATTCGCGCAATTCGGGTGAAATTCGTACGTCCCGTGTCCCGCCACCGGGACACGAATTCAGCCCTTCAGCACTTCCACAAGGGTCGTTCCGAGGCGCGCGGGCGAGGGCGAGACGCGGATGCCCGCCGCCTCCATGGCCGCGATCTTCGATTCGGCGTCGCCCTTGCCGCCCGAGACCACGGCCCCGGCGTGGCCCATGGTGCGGCCCTTGGGGGCGGTGCGGCCGGCGATGAAGCCGACCATCGGCTTCTTGCGGCCCTTCCTGGCCTCGTCGATCAGGAACTGGGCCGCGTCTTCCTCGGCGCCGCCGCCGATCTCGCCGATCATCACGATCGACTGGGTCTCGGGGTCGGCCAGGAACAGCTCCAGCACGTCGATGAATTCCGTGCCCTTGACCGGGTCGCCGCCGATGCCGACGGCCGTGGTCTGGCCCAGGCCCTCGTTGGTGGTCTGGAACACCGCCTCATAGGTCAGGGTGCCCGAGCGCGAGACGATGCCGACATTGCCCTTCTTGAAGATGGAGCCCGGCATGATGCCGATCTTGCATTCGTCCGGGGTCAGGATGCCGGGGCAGTTGGGGCCCAGCAGGCGCGATTTCGACTCCTCGAGGCGGCGCTTGACCCGCACCATGTCCAGCACCGGGATGCCCTCGGTGATGCAGGTGATGAAGGGGATCTCGGCCTCGATGGCCTCGATGATGGCGTCGGCCGCGCCCGCGGGCGGCACATAGATGACCGAGGCGTCGGCGCCGGTCGCGTCGCGCGCTTCCGCGACCGAGGCGTAGATCGGCAGGGTCTCGCCGTGCGAGCCGGTCCAGGTCTGGCCGCCCTTGGTCGGGTGCACGCCGCCGACCATCTTGGTGCCGTGATAGGCCAGCGCCTGTTCCGTATGGAAGCCGCCGGTCTTGCCGGTCAGGCCCTGGACGATGATCCGGGTGTTGCGGTCGACGAGGATGGACATGGATTTTCCTAGAAGCTGAGGGGCGTCGTCAGGTATTCGACGCCATCAATCTTTGCAGAGACGATGCGGCGCGCCGTGACATCTGCGATGCAGCTGAGGCGACGGGGTAAGCGAGCTTCGCTCTCGTCTTCGAACTTGAGCGTGAGGGTCGTGTCGAAGGAGATGCGGGCGGCTCCGCCAGGCGGAACAGGCCCGATATCCTTCCACGCGGGATTGGTTTCGAGAAGCCGACGCGCAGTCGAGACGCAGGTCAGCGGGGCAACCTGCGCTTCGGGGGAAGCCGAAGCAGATTGCACACCGCCGGCCAGCGCCAACGACATGGCGACTGCGACGAGCATCAGCCGACCGCCGCGACGATCTTCTGGGCGGCGTCGTCGAGGTCGTCGGCCGGCGTGATGTCGAGGCCCGACTCCTTGAGGATTTTCTTGCCCAGCTCGGCGTTGGTGCCTTCGAGGCGGACGACCAGCGGCACCTTCAGGCCCACTTCCTTCACCGCCGCGACCACGCCCTCGGCGATGACGTCGCATTTCATGATGCCGCCGAAGATGTTGACCAGGATGCCCTTCACGGCCGGGTCGGCGGTGATGATCTTGAAGGCCGCCGCGACCTTCTCCTTGCCGGCCCCGCCGCCGACGTCGCAGAAGTTGGCGGGCTCGGCCCCGTACAGCTTGATGATGTCCATCGTCGCCATGGCCAGGCCTGCGCCGTTGACCATGCAGCCGATGTTGCCGTCCAGCGAGATATAGGCGAGGTCCCATTTGGAGGCCTCGATCTCCTTGGCGTCTTCCTCGGTCTCGTCGCGCAGCGCCTTGATGTCCTCGTGGCGGAACAGGGCGTTGCCGTCGAAGCTGACCTTGGCGTCCAGCACCCGCAGATGGCCGTCGGTCATGACGATCAGCGGATTGACCTCCAGCATGGCCATGTCGGTCTCGACGAAGGCCTTGTACAGGATGGGGAAGAGGGTCTTGCCGTCCTCGGCCGCCGCGCCGTCCAGCTTGAAGGCGGCGTTGATCTTCGCCACGTCGTCGGCGGTGACGCCCGTGGCCGGGTCGATGACGATGGTCTGGATCTTCTCGGGCGTGTCATGGGCCACGGCCTCGATGTCCATGCCGCCCTCGGTCGAGACGACGAAGGCGATGCGGCCGTGCGCGCGATCGACCAGCAGCGAGCAGTACAGCTCGCGGTCGATGTCGGCGCCGTCCTCGATGTACAGGCGGTTGACCTGTTTGCCGGCGTCGCCGGTCTGGGCGGTCACCAGGGTGTTGCCCAGCATCTCCTTCGCATTGGCCACGACCTCTTCGATCGAGCGGGCCAGGCGGACGCCGCCCTTGGCGTCGGGGCCCAGTTCCTTGAACTTGCCCTTGCCGCGGCCGCCGGCGTGGATTTGCGACTTCACGACATACAGCGGGCCCGGCAGCTGGCGGGCGGCCGCCTCGGCCTGATCCGCGCTGGTGATCGCGACGCCGTCGGCGACGGGTGCGCCAAAGCCCTTCAGGACCTGCTTGGCCTGGTATTCGTGAATGTTCATGGGAGGAGCCGCCACAACGCTGGGGAAGAGTTGCGGCGCTTATAGGGGCTGCGCCTTCGCAGGCGCAACCGTGGTCGGTCTTTGGTTCAGGGAGCGCAGGATTTCCGTCCCCGGTCGAGGTCGCGGACGGCGGCCAGGTTCGAGAGGGCCTCGGCCGCGCGAATCAGCACCATCGCCTCGGCTCCCCGGCCCTCGGCGACCAGCCAGGCCGCCCGCTCCGCCGCCCGCTTCACCGCCTCCTGCGTCGTCACCGGATATTCCGGCATATCCGGTTCCGCCGCCGCCGCGGACGCGGAGGGCCATTCTGGCGCGCCGCTCGCGGGGACGGGGACGGGGACCGGAGCCGGTCGGCCCGTGGCCGCATCGCGGCGGGTCCAGCCCTCGGCGCTGGCGCGCCTTCGCAGATTGTCCAGACCGACATCGAAGCGTCGGGCCACCGACGGAGCCGGTTCGCCCGCCAGATAGGCCTGTTTGACCCGGGCCCAGACGTCCGGACCGCGATATTTGCGCAGCGCGTGGTGTTCCATGCCCCGAGCATGACCCACGCCTGCGTCAGAATCGGTCGCAGGCCTTTCGCGGCGCCCGGCGAATGTCGCGGATGTCCCGGGTGTCGTCCGCCCTGTCGCGGATGTCGCGCCCGCTTGTCGCGGATGTCCCGGTGAAATGTCGCGGATATCGCGGGCGATTATCGAGCATGTCGCGGCCCGAATAGTCGAAATCCCCGAAAGCCGGCGCACTGGAATAGTGGAATTCCACGGGTCCGGACGACGCGGTCCTTGTCATCCCGGACGGCGCGAAGCGACGATCCGGGACGATTGAGACACGAACTTCACCCTCCCGGACGCTGCGTCAGCAGCGAGCCGGGGGACAGGCGGCGACAAGCGCATCCCCCGCCTGTCTCCCGGACAATCGCTCCGCGATTTCCGGGAGCCCCGCACATGGGACGCACACCGTCCCGGCTCTCCGCTTCGCTTCGGCCGGGATGACAAGCGTCGTCGCTCGACCCTAGTCCACCCAGTCCTTCTTCAGCGTCCGCGACGCGCCGATCAGCAGGACCGCCGCCAGCAGGTAGAAGCCCATGCCGGTGTAGATGGCCCAGCGCAGGCTTTCCTCGCCGAAGCGGGGCGCCAGCAGGTCGCTCATCCAGCCGAAATAATAGAAGCCGACGGCGATGCCGAGCAGGTTGTTGATCAGCAGGAACAGGGCCGAGGCGGTCGATCGCATCGGCGCCGGCACGAGGTGCTGGATCGAGGCGGTGATCGGCCCCAGCCAGGCCAGGTTCAGGCCCGTCGGAATGATGAAGATCAGGAACGCCAGGATCAGCTGCTGGGCGTTGCTGCCGCCGCCGGGGATGACCAGGCCGATCAGCCACGGCGAGTTCATGGCCAGGATGAACATCGGCGCCGAGATCAGGAAGGCGATGGCCGGCGTCAGGGGATAGGCCCCCTTGCCGCGCTTCGACAGCTTGTCGGCGATGGCCCCGCCGGCCCAGATGCCCAGCACCCCGCCGATCAGGGCGATGCCGGCGTAGTACCAGCTGGTCTGCGACAGGGTCAGGCCGAAGCTGCGCATGAAGAACAGCGGCAGCCAGCCGGCGACGCCGTAGCCGCACACCGACGACGAGGCCGCGCCCAGGGCCAGCAGCCAGAAGCTGGGCTTGGGAATGACCGCCGAGGCGGTGCGGCGCGCGATCGTCAGGGAGACGCCGATGACCATGGCCAGCAGCCCGCCGAAGGCGAACACCAGCGGATTGCCCAGCGCCAGGCCGGCGAAATGGATCAGGGCCGCGAGGGTCAGGGCGCCCGCGCCGAGTCCCAGCATGATCAGGGCCGCGATCGCGCCCGCCTTGCCCGATCCGACCACCGGCGCCGCGGCGATGACCGCCAGCTCCGCCTCGGTCCTGGCCGTATCGGTCCCGCCCCGCGTGGGATTGCGGACCGTGAACAGAAGGACCGGCGCCAGCACCACGCCGAGCAGGCCGACGGCGACGAAGGCCGTGCGCCAGCCATAGGTCGCGGCCAGCAGGCCGCCGACCAGGGTGCCCGCCGCCGTGCCCAGCGGAATGCCGAAGGCGAAGGCGGCCAGCGCCCGGGCCCGCTGGTGCGGCGGGAAATAGTCGGCGACGAGGGAATAGGCCGGCGCCACCCCGCCCGCCTCGCCGACCCCGACGCCCATGCGGAACAGGAACAGCTGGGTGAAGGATCCGGCCACGCCGCACAGGGCGGTGAATCCGCTCCACACCGCCAGGGCGCCGGTCATGATCCAGACCCGGCTGTAGCGGTCGGCCAGCCAGGCCAGGGGAATGGCGAGGGTTGAATAGACCGAGGCGAAGGCGATGCCGCCCAGCAGGCCGAACTGGCTGTCGGACATGCCGAACTCCGCCTTCAGCGGCGCGGCCAGGATGCCGATGATCTGGCGATCCAGGAAGTTCAGCATGTAGACCAGGATCAGGACCGCCAGCACATAGAAGCGATATCCGGGCCGGGCGGCCGGCGCGGGTGCGTCCGTGGCGGTCATGGCGTTTCCCTCGACTTGGTCTTGTTGTTGGGCGGAACGGTAGCGGCGCTTTGGGGCGACGCCAAAGAAAAAGGGCGGCGGCTCAGGAGAACCGCCGCCCGTGATCACATGCGATCAGGCTTCAGGATTCTGCGCGGATCAGAACTTCACGCCCACGGTGAAGGTGTAGGTCCGCGGCGCGCCGTAGAAGGCGATGATCGAGTTGCCGGTGATGGCGCCCGGGAAGTTGTAGCCCCCGGTCTTGTAACGCTCGTCGCTCAGGTTTTTGCCGTTCAGGGCCACCGTCCAGCGGTCGCTGGCCGAGGTCCAGACCGCGCTGGCGTCGTACATCCAGTAGGATTCCTGGTCCAGCAGCGGTGCGGCGGTCTCGAACTGCTGATAGGCGCCGCGATAGGCCGCCGACGGCGTGAAGTTCAGGTGCGAACCGTCCGAGAAGTTATGCGTGTAGGTGCCGCTGATCGAACCCGTCCATTCGGGCGTGTTCTGGAAGTCGCGCTGGGCCGACACGTCGACGAAGCAGCCCACCAGGGTCGGGCAGGTCGTGTTCAGCGGGCCGGTCGGAATGTAGGCCAGGAACTCGTCGAACTCGGCGTCGATGTAGCTCAGCATGCCGTGGAGGACGAGGTTGTCCGTGACGCGGAACTGGCCTTCGAACTCCCAGCCGCGGATCGAGGACGAACCGACGTTGTCGACCACCGAGGCCACGGTGGCGCCCGCCGGATACTGGGTCGTGATCTGCTGGTCCTCATAGGAAGAGTCGAACACGGCGGTGGCGAAGGTGAAGTTGTCGAACAGGCGGCCCTTCAGACCCAGTTCGATGGTCTCGACCGTTTCCGGCTCATAGCCGTTGACCGTGTTCGGATAGAGCACGGCGTCGCCGCGCATGTCGAAGCCGCCCGACTTGAAGCCGCGGCCCCAGGAGGCGTAGGCGGTCAGATCCTGCGTCATCTCGTAGGAGACGCTGACCCGGGGGGTGAACTCCTCGAACTCCTTGGTGTCCGTGTAGTTGGTGCGCGGAACGCCGAGCGGGACGGCGGCCGCGTTGCCGAAGTGGGGGCTGCGGATGCCGAGGTACTGCTGACGGAAGACGGTGCCCGTCTTCTCGTCATGGGTGAAGCGCCCGCCGACCGAGACCGACAGCTGTTCGGTGAGATCATAGGAGAAGTCGCCGAAGGCCGACCAGCTCTTGGTGTCGACGCTGCCCGAGGTCAGGGTGGTCAGGTTGGCGAGGCCCACGACGGTGTCGAAGGCGCCGGATGCGGTGGCGTCCAGGAAGAAGACGCCGGCCACGCCGGACCAGCGATCGCCTTCCATCAGCGCCTGGAATTCCTGGCTGAACTGGTCGTCGTCGTATTCAGCCGGGATGTCCAGGATCGGCGCGGCCTGGTTGTCGAAGTCGATGTTGCCGCGCGTCGTGCCGTCACGATAGGCGGTGATCGACTTGAGCGTCAGCCAGTCATTGGCTTCCCACTCGCCGGTCAGCGAGATGCCGCGGGTTTCGACCTCGTTCTTGTCGCCGGCGCCGGCGAAGGTGTCGTATTCATTGGCCGGGATCGGGGTGAACTCGCGGTGACCGTGCCGGGCGTTGGAGCCATCCTTCACATAGTCGGCGGCCAGGCGGAAGAACAGGCTGTCGGTCGGGGTCCATTCCGCACTGATGCGGGCCGCGGTGACATCCTTGTTGTAGTGTTCCGTTCCGGTGTTGCGGTTCGTGCCGAAGCCGTCACGCAGATAGCGCGCGACCGAGGCGGAGACGCCGAAATTCTCGGTGACGGGGCCGGCGATGCTGGCGACGGCGTCGAACTGGTCGTAGCTGCCATAGGAGCCGCGCATCGAGATCAACGGTTCGTCGCCGATCCGGCGCGTCACATATTTGATGGCGCCGCCGATGGTGTTGCGGCCGTACAGCGTGCCCTGCGGGCCGCGCAGCACTTCAATGCGTTCGACGTCGAAGATGTCCAGAACGGCGGCCTGGGGCCGGGCGACATAGACGTCGTCGATGTACAGGCCCACGCCCGGGTCGAAGCCCCAGAGCGGATCCTGCTGGCCGACGCCGCGGATGAAGGAGATCAGGGTCGAGTTCGAACCGCGCGCGGAGTTCAGCGTCAGGCTGGGCGTCGAACGCGCCAGTTCAGTGATGTCGGCGGAGCCGCGGTTCGCCAGCGTCTCGGCGCTGACGGCGGTGACGGCGACCGGCACGTCCTGCAGCGATTCCTCACGGCGGCGGGCGGTGACGACGACGTCGTCCAGGGAGGACGCGCCTTCCTGGGGAGCGGCGTCCTGCGCCATGGCGAAGGTGGAGAGCGCGCTCCAGGCGGCCCCCGCAAGCAAGGCAGTCTTAACGTAGCGATTCATGAGTAGCCCCAATCCTGTGATTTCCAGCCCAAGACGCTTTTATTCAGCGTTCAATGATTTTCCCGGAACGTAGTCGTTTTCAGCCGCCTGTCAAACGGCGCAGCTTCTCCGGCGTCAGCCGTTCCTCACCTGTGGCGCCGTTGCACAGGCGGGCGAATGGGGCCTAGCTTCACCGCCATGACCAAGCCTGTTGCGCCGGCCGCCAGACGCGGACGCCCCCCGAAAGCCAAGGCGGCCGGTTCCGCCGACACCCGCGACCTGATCCTCGACGCGTCCGAGGACCTGTTCTCCAAACATGGCTTCTATGGCGTGACGATCCGTGAAGTCGCGCGCGAGGCGGGGGTCGATACGGCGCTGGTGCACTATTATTTCGGGGCCAAGCGAGGGCTGTTCGACGCCGTGTTCCTCAGGCGGGCCGAGGTCTGGAACAACGAGCGGGTCGATGCGATCAATCGCTACGCCCGCGAGGCCGGCGAGGGGGGGATGACGCTGGAGGGTCTGCTGGAGGCTTTCCTGAGGCCGCCGTTCCAGTGGTCGCTGAAGGGCGGGCCGGGGTGGAAGCACTATTCCGCCCTGGTGGCCCAGACCAACGCCAATCCCACCTTCGGCGGCGAGACCATGGCCCGCTATTTCGACCCGGCGATCCGGCGGCTGATCGAGCTGATCAAACAGATCATGCCCGAGGCGCGGGAGGTCGATCTGTACTGGGCCTATCACAACCTGTCGGGGGCCCTGACCCTGACCCTGGGCGAGACCGGGCGGCTGGACCGGCTGTCGGGCGGGCTGTGCCGGTCGGGGGATCTGGAGAGCGCCTGCGACTATATGGTGCGGTTCGCGGCGGCGGGGTTCCGGGCGGTGTGCCTGCCTAGCGCAGACTGATCTCCAGACGGGCGCCGGCGGCCGGAAGATCGAAGGCGGCGGCGTCAAACGGCGGCGGGCCGAAGCGGCCCCGGGCGTCGCGGGAGAAGCCGTAGGCCTCCTTCGGCAGGCCGATCGGCCAGGTGCTGAGGCGGCCGTTCCCGTCGGTGTCATGGAAGACAGCGACGGCGTAGCGGCCGGGGGGCAGGCCGTCGAGCGTCGTGGTGGTGATCCGGCCGGTGCGGGGGACCAGGGCGGTGCGCACGGCGCCCTCGCCGCGGCGCAGGGAGTCGGCGTCGCGATAGACGGCGATGGCGATCCGCCCCCCGCTCGCGCGGGTCGACAGGGCCAGGGTCAGCTCGGCCGCAGCGGCGGGCGAGGCGGCCAGCAGCAGGGCGGCGGCGAACAGAGATGCGCGCTTCATTCCGGGTCCGTTTCGTGGTCTCAAGGGCGGATCGACAGACCACGCCCCGAGGGAACCGTCCAGCATGAGCGTGAGCGAGACCCGGGCCGATGTCGTGCGCATCGCCGTCGACCGGCGACTGTTGCGGGGGATCGCCGTCGCCCTGGCCGGCGGGGTGTTGTTGGCCCTGACCGGGGCGTTTGGCATGCACGACGTGTCACTGGCTTTCCGGCTGACATACTGGCTGCCGGTGATGCTGATGGGCGCCCTGTGGGGCCACCTGTGCTCGCGGCTGGTCGAACGGTATGTAGACATCGACGCGCGGCCGTGGCTGTCCGTGGCGTTGCTGACGCTGGTGATCTCCGGGCCGCTGGTGGTCATGGTCTGGGCCGCCACGGGCTGGTTCTTCGACGACGACCGATCGGTGACGCTGGCGCGACTGCCGGCCTTCATCGGCCCGGTGGTGGTGGTGACCGGGACGCTGAGCGCCCTGAACGTCTTTCTGGCCCGCACGCCGGTGCAGACCCACGCGGCGGTAGTCGGCGGCCAGCCGGCGCGGTTCCTGGACCGGGTGCCGTTCAGGCTCAGGGGCGCGGTCATCCGGGCCATCCAGTCCGAGGACCACTATCTGCGCATCCATACGGACCGCGGCTCGGACCTGATCCTGATGCGGCTGTCCGACGCCCTCGCCGAGCTGGAGGGGCTGGAGGGGGCCCAGACGCACCGCAGCTGGTGGGTGGCGAAGGACGCCGTGCGGGGCGTGAGCCGGCGCGACGGCCGGGCCACCCTGACGCTGGAGGGCGGGCTGGAGGCGCCGGTGAGCCGCCGCTATGCGAAGGCTCTGCGCGAGTCCGGCTGGTATTAGACCCGTCTCCATCTGGCCTACCCCGCCCAGATCCCGTGGAAGCCGGCGGGCAGGGCGACGTCGGCGCGCCAGCTGGCGACCGGCCCGTCAGAGACGCGGGCGGCGTCGAAGGCGTGGAGCTCGGTGACGCCCTCGCGCAGGTTGATCGACGGCGCCACCAGCCAGGCGTCGGTCTCGTCGGGGCCGCGGGGGACGATGACGGCCTCTTCCATGATCTGGCTGTCGCCGAAGCTGAAGGAGTCGGAACGGCCGCTGTTCCAGTCCCAGGTCGCGAGGCCGGTGGGCAGGGGGCGGTCGGGGCGCTCGCCGGCGACATGGACGGTCAGGCGGCGGGGCAGGCCGGCGCGGCGCGGGTCGCTTTTCGGGAACTCGGCGGTGACGCCGCTGGAGGCCATTTCGGCGCGGCCGTCGGTGTGCAGGGTGACGAGTTTCAGCACCGCGTGCTCGCCGGGGACGGAGCCGCGCTGTTCGACCAGCACCCGGGCGCCGTCGATGGCGAAGGCCACGTCCTTGCCGGCGGCGACGTCGAAGCGGATCGTCCCCGAGGCGTCCTCCCAGGCGTCGCCGAGATGGAAATAGCTGAAGGCCGGCAGGTCGAAGAGGCGGCGGCGCGACAGGTCGGCCTTGTCGATGACCAGGATCTGCGTGCCCAGCTCGGGCTTCCAGGCGAACTGGCTGGCGTAGGGCATGCCGCGGTGGTCGAAGACCCAGGGCTGGAGCACGAGGATCAGGTGGCGGCCCGTGGCGGTGAAGTCGTGCATATAGCTGGCGCGGGGCAGGTCGATGACCTGGGCCGCGTTCAGGCTGCGGTCGGCGTTCAGGCGCCAGACCACGGCCTGGCCGCCGTTCAGGCCGATGTTCCAGATCGTGCCGTCGGGGTCGTAACGCGGGTGGGCCTGGAAGGGCATGCCCTTGAGGTCGTCGCGCAGGGTGACGAACCGCTTCGTCGACAGGTCCGAGGCCGCCATGGCCAGGGGCGAGCCGCCCTCCCACAGGGCCCAGACCTCGTCGCCGGCCAGCATGACGGCGGTGTTGGCGGCGCTGGCGTCGTCGTTGGAGCCGATGCGGGCGCGGGCGTCGCCGGGGGTGCCGAAGCCGGGGGTGACCACGGCGCCGATCTCGCTCTCGAAGCGGCGTTTGGGCGTGTCGGCGAAGCGGGCGTCGAGCGTCACCTGGCCGCCGTTGACCCGGAAGGCCCGCATCAGGCCGTCGCCGTCGAACCAGTGGGTGGCGCTGCCGCCGGGACGGCGGAACTTGCCCGGGCCGTTGCGGAACAGGGTCCCGGTCAGGCCCGCCGGGGCGCGGCCGTGGACGAGGCGCATGGCCCGGGGGGCGACGTCGGCCTCGAGGTCGGCGGTAGCCAGGGCCCAGTCGGCCGAGGCCTGCATCGCGGCCATGGCGCGGACCGTCTCGGGCGCAGCCACGGCGGCGGACAGGGCGGCGGCGCCCATGAGGAAGGAGCGGCGGGAGGCTTGCATCGGACCCTCTCCCCTCAGCGGATGACGATGGTCTGGGCGGTCTCGCCCGAGACGGGGAAGCGGGCGCGGTCCCAGCGGGCGGGGCCCATGTTGCCGACGGCGTTGTTGGAGAAGGCGTAGGGCTCGGTGGGCAGGCCGAAGGGGTTGGTGTCCATCTGGCCGTCGCCGTCGACGTCGTGGAAGGCCTTCACCGCATAGTCGCCGGCGGGCAGGTTCTCGAACCGTGCGACCACGGGCCCGGAAGCGGGGACCATCGCCTGGGCGACGGCGGCGCCGCCTTCATAGTCGGCCTCGGAGTCATACAGGGCGACCATGACCGAGCCGGTGCGGGCCCCGGTCTCGAAGGTCAGGACGACGCTGGCGTCGTCGGGGCCGGGGGCGGTCAGCAGCAGCAGGGCGGCGGCGAGGGCGATCATGGCGCGGGTCCTTCAACAGGGCCCGACGACCGGGCCGTTGCGATGGACCGACCCTGCGGCGGCCGGGGCGGCGCCGCGACCGGGATTGCGGGGTCCGCCGGCCTGCGTTCGCGAACGGCGGCGGGCGTGCGTTCACGAAGCGCGAACGGACGGGCGGGTCCGGCGCCGCCCCTCCACCACGCGGGCTGAAGTCACCCGCGCGGTCCCGGGGGCGAGGCGGCCTAGCCGCAGGCGCAGACGGCCTCGCGGATGCAGGTCGAGGCGCCGCCGGACCCGGGCGCGGCGTAGCGATTGACGCCGGAGGCGCACCGCGCCGGTTGTCCGACGGGGCATACGGCGGTGCAGCCGCCGCAGACGCCGGTCGGAGCGGCGCTGCAGCCGCCCGCCTGGGCCGCGCCGGGGCCGGCCTCGACCCGGGTGATGACGGCGCCGACCTGGGTGGCGTGCTCGCCCGTCGGCTGGCCGAAGCTGCCGAGGAAGCCGGCGCCGGGAAGGCCGCCCGACGGCACGCAGGCCGCGAGCGCCAGGGCGAGGGTTGCGACAGCCAGAACGCGTTTGAACATCGGATCCTCCCCGGGACGGTCCTCCATGGTTAGGCGATCGCCGGTATCCGGGCAAGGCGTGGGGATGAGGGATGAGGGATGAGGAGCAAGGACGGGAGGTGACGGCGTCCACCTTCGCATCCCATAGTCCACGGGTTCGTACTCCCTCATCCCTCATCCCTCATCCCTCGCCCCTGAGACCCCCCCATGCCCAAGACCCTGTCCATCGACTTCGTCTCCGACATCGTCTGCCCCTGGTGCGTCGTCGGCCTGGGCGGGCTGCGGACGGCGCTGGCGGCGCTGAAGGCCGAGGGGATCGAGGCTGAGATCCGCTTCCAGCCGTTCGAGCTGAATCCGCAGATGGCGCCCGAGGGCGAGACCATCGTCGACCACATCGGCCGCAAATACGGCTCGACCCCCGAACAGTCGGCGGCCAACCGGGCCATGATCACCGAGCGGGCCGCCGAAGCCTGGCCGGGCTTCGACATGCGGATGGGGCCGGACAGCCGCATCTGGAACACCTTCGACGCCCACCGGCTGCTCCACTGGGCGGGGACGGTCGGCGAGGCGGAACAGGCGGCGCTGAAGGCGGCGCTGTTCACGGCCCATTTCACCGAGGGCCGGACGATGACGGACGCCGGGGTGCTGGCCGACGCGGCGGCGGCGGCGGGGCTGGACCGGGCGAAGGCGGTCGAGGTGCTGGCCGACGACCTTTACGCCGCCGAGGTGCGGGCGGCGGAGGACCTGTGGCGCTCGCGCGGGATCAACGCCGTGCCCGCCGTGGTGGTGGAGGGCAAGTGGCTGATCTCGGGCGGGCAGCCGGCGGCGGTGTTCGAGGAGGCCCTCAGGAAGATGGCCGCCGAGGGCTGAGGCGGCCCTCACGCGCCGGTCCCGGAAACACCGTTCACACCGTTCACATCGTGCGCATCGTGCGCCTCTCCGTGGGCCCATTGCAGGGCCTCGTCCTCGGCGATCAGCCGGTCGATCTCCCGGGCGTCGGCCTCGAGGACGGCGCGCACCCGGCGCCAGCGCAGGGCCTCGGCGGCGTCGCCGCGCAACACCGCCCGCATCATCCGCCGGTCGGCGACGAATTCGAGCTGGCGCAGCTCGACCTTGTCGAGGTCGCCGGCGACCCGGTCCTCCAGCAGCGCGCCCTCGTCCCACGGGTCCAGCCGGACCGGGGGCGCCCACGGCTGGTCGGCGCGCCGCCAGCCCTCGCTCGCCGCCCGCTTGCGCAGCGCGGTCAGCCCGACCCCGTGACGCCGGCAGCATTCGGGGGCGGAGATCCCGGCCAGATAGTCCTCGCGCACCTGCGCCCAGACCTCGTCGGGCGCGCTGCGCTGGCCGTTGGCGGGCGTCAGGGCGGGGATGGCGTGGGCGCGGTCGGGCATGGGGTCCTCCCTTGTGATCGCGGGGGAGGATAGAACGGCGGTACGTCAGATTTGGACGTGGGGGGCGGCCCTGCTTCCTGGACGAGGATGGCCAGCGAACTCTGATCCTTCTCCCGCAAGGGGAGAAGGGACGGATCAGGCCGCCTCGCCCTGCTTCGGCGTCGACAAGCCGTCGTCCGTGGCGGTGACCACGTGGCCCTTCCAGCCGGGGGGCGGGAGGAAGCGGCCGGACTGTTCCTCGCGCGTGCCGTGCTTAGGTGTGAGACCACGCGAAGTTTTAGCTACAACTGAGCGGTGCCATTATCCGTGGAATGGAAATCCGAATCGCTACGCGAGGTGGGACTGGTCTCGATGGATTCCCAACAATATCGTCTACGTCCTCACTGATCGAAGGGGCGAGGATCTCGTCACAGGGTATTGGATGAAGTTCGGCCGTTGGTGGTGGATGGAGCGCCGCAGGTTGTGGATGGTCGAACGCTGTCCGTTGAATGCGGGTTGGGAGAACGTACTGTGAACAACCGGTCCGATTCGCCGGTTTTTTCGCAGAAGGGGGCAGACATTGCCCGACTACACAGTTCGCATCGTCCTGCACGGGGCCACCGCCAGTGATTACCAACAACTGCATGAGTTGATGGGCAAAGCTGGCGCCCAACGGACCGTTCGTGGTTTAAATGGGAGGCTCTACGATCTGCCTGACGGCGAGTATGTTCTCTCAAACTCGTTGCCGGTGAGCAGGGTTATGGAGGCAGTGGCAGATATCGCCGGAAGCGTTAAACCTATGCCGCATCCATCTGTGCTGGTCACCGAGACCGTCCGTTGGGCGTGGCAATTGCGGCCTGTCCCAGGGCAATCTTGAGGGGGCTGAGGACCGGGTGTTCGTGAAGCGCTTGAGGCATTTTTTCCTCGGACTGATCTCGCGTACGTCCGAATTTGGCGTATGGCTGAGGCAGACTACGGGAAGGGGAGCGCTTCACCCGAGCTCAACGAGGATTGAGAACATGGCTGATAGATCGGATTTCCTGCTCCGCATGTATGAGCAGATGTTCAAGGACATAGCCCAAGCGTATACGGTGGTGTGGCAGTCCGCAGCGACGGTATTTGCGTCGTTTGCTGCTATTGCTCTGGCAGAGAAGGGCGTTCTCCCTATTGATATCGCCGTTTCGGTGGTTCTGTTAGTGCTTGCGTGGTTTAGACTTAACGTCATTGAATGTGCGTATTGGTATAATAGAAATTTATGTATAATCGCCAATATTGAGAAGCAATTTCTCTTGGTGTCGGACCTGAAGGATATCCAATATTATTTTGGAAGCCATCGTCCTGATAACAAAACCATCTCACACCTTAGGAATCAAGATTTTCTTGCTTACGGGCTTGGGATATTGATAATTGGCTACCATCTCTTTGTTCAAGTCTTGCCGGGCGCTGTTTCGCCAGCAAGCGTTTTTGATCCGATACGGATTCTTCCTTATATCGTGGCGCTTGTCTGCGTGATGTACCTGCGGGCTCGTCAAGAAAAACGAGACAAGGCCTACGAAGAATTTGTCACCAACTCGCCCGGCGTCAACGTGGACACCACCGGAGTGAGTTACGGCGTGGGGCATGGACACTAAGCCCATTCCGCTGAAGTTCGCGGCACATAGCAAACTCGTCCAGGATATCACTACCGCCCATGGCTGGCTTCCTGCCGCACGATATACAAATCTGAGGGACGTTAGGTCGTACCCAAAGCTCGGATTTCTAGATATCGAGTGGAAAAATTACGATCTTGAATCTCATATTCGCGCGGCTGAGAAAACGCGCCCCCACATTACGATTGCGCGAGATGTAGAAAATCTCGAATCCCTGTCAGAAATTCTTGACGAGGCCGATGCTCTTCTTGCGTTCTCTGAGAGAGTGGCCATCGTTCCCAAGGACGAACGATTCAATGGTCATCGGCTTGCGGACCTGATTCCGCCTAGGTTCATGCTCGCTTACAGCGTGCCTAGCCGATATGGCGGCACCAAGGTCCCGCCAGAGCTTTTCGACCGCGATACGCACCTTCTCGGAGGTTCTCCCGCACGGCAGTTGGATTTGGCGGACAAGCTCCAAGTCTATTCGCTCGACTGCAATCGATTCACGATCGACGCGAAGTTCGGTGATAGATTCGACGGGACCCGGTTCATTACTGCTCGCCATCTCGGCTATAGGGAATGCCTTCGGCAATCGGTTGTTGCGATCAACGATGCGTGGGTAGCGGCGGCAGAGCGTAAGGCTGCCGCCTAATTCCTCACACCTTCACCTCCACCACCCCGCCCCCGGCCCTGAACTTCGCGCTCATCTCCGCCATCCCGGCCTCCGCTTCCGCCAGCGAACCGCCCGCGTCGTTCTGCGCCGCCGCGTCCCTGCGGATGTCCTGGCTGATCTTCATCGAGCAGAATTTCGGGCCGCACATGCTGCAGAAGTGCGCCGTCTTGTGGGCCTCTTTCGGCAGGGTGGCGTCGTGGTATTTCCGCGCCGTTTCGGGGTCGAGGCCGAGGTTGAACTGGTCTTCCCAGCGGAACTCGAACCGGGCGCGGCTGAGGGCGTCGTCGTGCAGGCGGGCGGCCGGGTGGCCCTTGGCCAGGTCGGCGGCGTGGGCGGCGATCTTGTAGGTGATGACGCCGTCCTTGACGTCCTGACGGTCGGGCAGGCCGAGGTGCTCCTTGGGCGTGACGTAGCAGAGCATGGCCGTGCCGAACCAGCCGATCATGGCCGCGCCGATGGCGCTGGTGATGTGGTCGTAGCCGGGGGCGATGTCGGTGGTCAGGGGCCCGAGCGTATAGAAGGGCGCCTCGTGGCAGTGTTTCAGCTGCTCATCCATGTTGGCCTTGATCTTGTGCATCGGCACATGGCCGGGGCCCTCGATCATGACCTGGCAGCCCTTGGCCCAGGCGATTTTGGTCAGCTCGCCGAGGGTGCGCAGCTCGGCGAACTGGGCCTCGTCATTGGCGTCGGCGATGGAGCCGGGGCGCAGGCCGTCGCCCAGGGAGAAGCTGACATCGTAGGCCCGCATGATGTCGCAGATGTCCTCGAAATGCTCGTAGAGGAAGGACTCGCGGTGATGCGACAGGCACCATTTGGCCATGATGGAGCCGCCGCGTGAGACGATGCCGGTGACGCGTCTGGCGGTCATCGGCACGAAGGGCAGGCGGACGCCGGCGTGGATGGTGAAATAGTCGACGCCCTGTTCGGCCTGTTCGATCAGGGTGTCGCGATAGACCTCCCAGGTCAGGTCCTCGGCGACGCCGTTGACCTTCTCCAGCGCCTGGTAGATCGGCACGGTGCCGATGGGGACGCTGGAGTTGCGGATGATCCAGTCGCGGATGTTGTGGATGTTGCGGCCGGTCGACAGGTCCATGACGTTGTCGGCGCCCCAGCGGGTGGCCCAGACCAGCTTGTCGACCTCGTCGTCGACGGAGGACAACACCGCGCTGTTGCCGATGTTCGCATTGATTTTGACGAGGAAGTTCCGGCCGATGATCATCGGCTCCACTTCCGGGTGGTTGATGTTGTGCGGGATGATGGCGCGGCCGCGGGCGATTTCCTGACGCACGAACTCGGGGGTGACGAAGTCGGGGATGCTGGCGCCGAAATCCTCGCCGTCGCGGATGCAGGGGGCGGACTGTTCGCGGCGCAGGTTCTCGCGGATGGCGACGTATTCCATCTCGGGGGTGATGATGCCGGCTTTCGCGTATTCGTACTGGGTGACCGGGCGGCCCTCGACGCCCTTGAAGACCTTGTGGTGCGAGGTGTCGAAACGGGGGGCGAGGGTCTTGCCGCTGGCGTGGCCGTTGTCCTCGGGCTTGACCTCGCGCGGGTTGAGGACGGGGGCGATGTCGCCGCGGTCGAGCTGCCAGCTGGACTTCACCAGCGGCAGGCCGCGCTGGATGTCGATGGTGACCGTCGGGTCGGTGTAGGGGCCCGAGGAATCGTAGATGGTCACCGGCGGCTCATTGGCCGAGGGGTGGACGGCGACCTCGCGGAAGGGGACGCGGATGTCGGGATACAGCTGGCCGGCGACATAGACCTTGCGCGATCCGGCGCGTTCGCCGGTCGGGATGGTCCCGGTCTCGCGCATCACTTCCTCGCGCGCGTCTTTCAGCGACAGATCGACGTTGGGCTCGTGCGGCAGTTCGGGCGGGGTGACGGCGATGTTCATGGCGGCCTCTCTTTGGAGGTCCGCCGGCGTCGGCAGGGGGGTCCTGTAGCGTGGACCGAAGCGTTTCCCATCCCTTCGCCGGCATGACCCGGATCAGGTTCGACGGGTCAGGCGAATACGCCAATCTCAGCCGCTTGGATGCGACCCCCCGGAGAACGGGGCGACCCTACGCCCGACCGGCGCGGGCTTCAACGGCCATGGCTCAGGGCTCGGACCAGCCGCGCACGGTCAGGTCGAGCCGGCCCTGGTGCGGGTCCTCGCGGAACAGCAGGTTCAGCGTCTCGACGCCGCCGCCGGGGGCGTAGTCGAGGGTCGCGGTCGCGGTCTCGGGCGCGCCGGCCGGCGGGGTCAGGACGCCCTCGACCTCGACGGCGGCGGCGGTCTGGCGGCCGCTGTTGCGGACCTCGACCTCGACCCGGAAGCCGGCGCCGACCGGGGTCACCGACACGGCGCGGGCCGTCAGGACAGGCGGCGAGGCGGGGGTCAGGGCGGAGACGGCCAGCACGATCAGGACCCCGACGGTCACGGCCAGGCCCAGGCCGGCGACGACCCACTCAAGCCAGGGTCTGGACGCGGGCGACTTCGGGGCGGGGGCGGGTTTTCGGGCCATGGGACTAGACCAGCAGCCGCGCGACGGCGGCCCCGAGAGCGGCGGGGAAGGCGAGCACCGCGGTGGTGGAGACGATCATCGACGGCGCCTGGCCGTCCAGCCGGCCGAACACCCACAGCACCAGCAGGCTGACCCCTATGGCGATGGCGTAGCCGACGAGGGTGAAGCGGACCAGGGCCGCGCCGGGGTCGCCGGCCGACTCCTGGCCCGCGAAGCCCACGGTGAACACCAGCAGGTGCAGCAGGCCGATCGAGACGAGGGCCAGCAGCAGGATCTGCCAGCCGGCCATCTGGTAGCCGATCAGGATGACCTCCTCCGTCGGGGCGACGTTGAAGGCCAGGACCAGGGCGCCGGCGGCCATCAGGAACAGCTCGCCGTGATAGGGGGCCGTGTCCTCGGCGCCCTTGCCGGCGCCGAGCTGGCGGCGGGCGAGGGTGGCCCCGAAGGCGGCGGGCATGGCCTGCAGGGTGATCCGCCCCAGGGCCTCGCCGGCGCTGACCTCGGGGCCCAGCAGGCCGAACAGGGCGAGGAAGGCGGTGGCGGTGACGAAGCCGACGGCGAGGGCCGACAGGGTGTTGAACACGTCGTTGCGCCAGCCGCGCCGGGCGTCGAAGCCGGCGTAGTCGGACAGGCCGTAGAGCAGCGGCAGGGTCAGCAGGACGAAGGCGATCAGCCGCGCCGGCGGGATGGAGACGCCGAACGCCCACATCTCCATCGTCATCAACAGGGGGAAGGTGAAGATCAGCGCCCCGCCGAAGGCCCGGCCGAGGCCGGCGGCCCAGGCGCGTTCGGCGGCTGGGTCGAGGTTGAGAAGCGCGGTCATGGTCGCCCAACGCGCCGGGACGACGGCGGCTCCCGCGTCAGTCGGGGAAGGCCAGCAGCAGGCGGTCGAGGGCGGCCTCGGCGCGGGGCCAGCCCTCGGCGTCGAGGGTCAGGCCGGCGACGGCGCCGCGGCGCTCGGCCGACAGGGCCAGCTGCTGGACGGCGGCCAGCAGGACGGCGTTGAGGGCGGTCGGGTCGCCCTCGGGCGGGACGCGCAGGCGGGGCCGGCGCTCGCGCATCCAGGTCTGCAGCACGGCGGCGCGCTCGGCCTCGATGCGGCGCAGCAGGTCGGAGTCCTCGACCAGGGCCCAGGCCATCAGACGCAGGCTCAGCGGGCTGGCGCGCAGGGCGGCCAGCCAGGTCAGCAGGCTGATGCGGGCGAAGGTGCGCAGGGAGGCGGTCTCGACCTGGGGGATGGAGGCGAGGCTGGCGGTCAGGGCGGCGTGGGCGCGCCCGGCGATGCGGTCGACCACCCCGTCGGCGCCGTCGAAATAGCGATAGACCAGCTTGCGGTCGCAGCCGGCCTCGGCGGCCAGGGTCTGGACGTTCAGGCCGGGAAAGCCGTGGCGCAGCAGGAGGCGCTCGCCCGCCGCCACGATGGCGGCCTCGGTGGCGCTGCGGTCGCGCAATCTGATCGGCGATTCGGCCATCCGCGCAGCATCGGGCCGCGCGACGTGAGTCGGCAAGCGGCGCCGGCCCAGGCTGTGGAGAAGAAGAAAGCGGCCCGGTCCGCGTCGGGGGGCGTGGCGGAGACCGGGCCGCTGAGGACTCTGTCGAGCGCGCATCGCCGCAAGGTCCGATCGATAAACCGCGGTTTGCGAAAACCGTTCCTCGCGTTCCGAAAAATTCCGGGCGACGTTTCGGGGGCGGGCCTCGGGAAACGGACGTTTCCGTTTGAAGACAAATCTTTGGGGATTGCGCAACCGCAAGGCGGGTTCGACATTAATCGTCGGCGACCGTTTACGACCGTTGAGGAACCCATGAGTTTGCGTCTGGAACGGCTGGTGTATGAAAGCACCGCCACGGGTACGACCACTTCGATCGGCAACCTCGCCGTCATCCTGGCCGAGTCCCAGCGCAACAACGATCGCGATGGTCTGACCGGGGCGCTGGCGGCGCATAGGGACCGCTATATCCAGGTCATCGAGGGCCCGGCCCAGACCCTCGACGCCCTGCTGCGCCGGCTGGAAAACGATCCCCGCCATCGCGACATCGTCCTGATGGGCCGCGAGCCGATCACCGCGCGCCTGTTCGGGCGCTGGACCATGGCCAGCGCGCGGATCACGCCGGCGCACGGGGCCGCCCTGGACAGCCTGATCGACCACGACGACCTGACCCCCGCCCGGGTGATCCGCATCCTGCTGGACGCCCTGGACGTCGTTCGCGTCAACTGAGCGCAGCGAGGCGGTCGGCAAACCGGGCGCGGGCGTCTAGAAGAGGGCCGCACACCGGAGCCGCCCCATGCATCTCGCCCGCTTTCCCCGCGTCCGCCTGGCCCATCTGCCCACGCCGCTCGAGCCCCTGCCGCGGCTGAGCGAGGCGCTGGGGGTCGAGATCTGGATCAAGCGCGACGACTGCACGGGTCTGGCCGGCGGCGGCAACAAGACCCGCAAGCTGGAATTCCTGCTGGGCGACGCGATGGAGCAGGGGGCCGACACCCTGGTGACCCAGGGCGCGGTGCAGTCCAACCATGTGCGCCAGACGGCGGCGGCCGCCGCCGCGCACGGCTTCGCCTGCGAGGTCATTCTGGAAGAGCGGACCGGCTCGAAGGCCATCGACTATACGCACAACGGCAACGTCCTGATGGACCGGCTGTTCGGCGCGGGCATCCGCACCGTGGCGGGCGGAAGCGACATGCCGGCCGAGCTGGAAAAGACGGCGGCCGAGGTCCGGGCGCGGGGCGGCAAACCCTATATCATCCCCGGCGGCGGCTCGAACCCGGTGGGCGCCCTGGGCTATGTCGACTGCGCCCGCGAGATCGTGGTCCAGGCCGATGAGCTGGACATGCAGGTCGACCGGATCATCACCGCCACGGGCAGCGCCGGAACCCATGCCGGCTTGGTGGCCGGGCTGGCGGTGATGGGGGCGGACATCCCGGTGCTGGGCATCGGCGTGCGGGCGCCGAAGGCGAAGCAGGAAGAGAATGTGCTCAAACTGGCGCGCGAGACGGCGGCCCTGCTGGGGCGGCCCGAGGCGGTGACGGCGGCGATGGTGGTGGCCGACTGCGACTATGTGGGCGCGGGCTACGGCCTGGTCGACGCGGCGGTGATCGAGGCGTTGAAGCTGGCGGCGCGGACGGACGCCATCGTGCTGGACCCGGTCTATACGGGCAAGGCGATGAAGGGGCTGATCGCCCTGGCCAAGGCGGGCCGGTTCGAGAACGAGACGGTGGTGTTCCTGCACACCGGCGGGGCGCAGGGGCTGTTCGGCTATCAGGGGGAGATCGAGGGGGCGCTGTAGGGGGCTTGTCGTCCCGGACGCCGCGAAGCGGCGATCCGGGACGGTTGAGGGCGCGAATGTCGCCCTCCCGGAAGCTGCGTCAGCGGCTATCCGGGAGACAATCCAGGACACGGCGCAGCGGCCACCTTTCTTCCGGACCATCACGTTGCGATTTCCGGGAGTGCTGACCCCGCAGAGCGCTTCGTCCCGGCTCTCCGCTTCGCTTCGGCCGGGATGACAAGCGAGCGATCCAAATCTGGCGGGCCTTGGACCTTGCCTCCGCCGTCCCATGCGAGGGCCGTCGTGGCCCGTGACCTGATCCGGGAGACTCTCTCGTCGCCGGGCCGGCCGCGGTCCGCCCGGCATGGCCTTTTATGACGGTTTCCGCGCATAAGGACGTTTGACCGTCCGCCGGGCGCGGCGGCGAGGAGTTCAAGGATACGATGGGCAAGGTATTGGGCGTTCTGGGCGGCATGGGGCCGGCGGCGACGGTGGCCTTTCTGGCGCGCGTGCAGGCGCTGACGCCGGCGCAGGGCGATCAGGATCACATCCGCATCATCGCCGACATCAATCCGCAGGTGCCGGACCGCAACCGCCAGCCCGACGCCGCCGAGGCGATGCTGGGGCAGATGGCGATGCGGCTGCGCGACGCGGGGGCCCAGGTTCTGTGCATGCCCTGCAACACCGCCCACGCCCAGGCGGCGGGCATCCGCAAGGTCGGGCCGCCCTTCATCGACATGATCGCCGAGACCACCGAGGTCGCCGCGGCCGGCGGGGCGAAGAAGATCGGCGTCCTGGCCACGCCGGGCGGCGAGGCGCTGTACGCCCGCGCGCTGCAGGGCAAGGGCGTCAAGATCGTGCGGCTGGCCGGACCGGCGCGCGAGGCCTTCATGTCCTGCGTCCACGCGGTGAAACGCGGCGATCTGGGCGAGGCCCCGCGCGCCGAGATGCGGCGACTGGCGGCGACCCTGGTCGCGGCCGGGGCCGAGGCGGTGATCGCGGGATGCACCGAGGTGCCTCTGCTGCTGGGGGCCGGGGACGTGTCCGTGCCGCTGGTGGATTCCGCCGAGGTGCTGGCCCAGGTCTGCGTCGAGCGCTGCAAATAACCGTCCGGGAGTTGCCTAAGCCCGCGACCCGCTTCAAAGCCTCCCGGTGAACAAGCAAGCCCTCATCATCGATTGCGATCCCGGCGTGGACGACGCCGTGGCGCTGATGCTCGCCTTCGGGTCGAGCGAACTGGATCTGCTGGCCGTGACCACGGTGGGCGGGAATGCGCCGCTGGCCAAGACGACGCGCAATGCGCGGATGCTGCGCCAGATCGCCGGGCGTGAGGACGTGCCCGTGCACGCCGGCGCCGAGCGGCCGTTGCGGCGCAAGCCCGCCGGCGCGGGCGCGTTTCATGGCGACGAGGGGCTGGGCTCCCTGACGCCGTTCGAGCCGGCGAAGACGGTGGCGGACGGGCATGGCGTGGACGCCATCCTCAATGCGGTGAATGCGCGCGAGCCGGGGACGGTGGCGCTGGCGGTGCTGGGGCCGATGACCAATCTGGCCCTGGCGCTGCGCCGGGAGCCGATGCTGGCGCGGCGGCTGGGGCCGGTGGCGATCATGGGCGGGGCGCGCGGCGAGGGCGGCAACATCACGCCGTCGGCCGAGTTCAACGTCTGGGCCGATCCGGAAGCGGCCGATGAGGTGCTGCGCAGCGGCCTGCCGGTGACGCTGTTCGGCCTCGACGCGACGCATCAGGTGCGGGCGACCGAAGACCGGATCGCGACGATCGCGGCCCTCGGCACGGCGTCGGCCGAAACGGCCGCGGCGATGATGCGGTTCTCGCAGACGGTCGAGCGCGAGATCGTCGGCGGCGACGCGCCGCCGGTGCATGACGTGTGCCCTGTGGCCTGGCTGGCGCGGCCGGATCTGTTCGGTCTCAGGCCGTGCCGGATCGCCGTCGAGACCCAGAGCGAGCTGACGCGCGGGCATACGGCGGTCGAGTTCCGCGTCGATCCGGACACGGCGCCGCACCGCTGGGCCGTATCCGCCGACGCCGACGGGGTGTTCGCCCTGGTCGCGGAGGCGCTGCGGTGAGGATCGCCGTCGTCGGCTCGATCAATCTGGATTTCGTGGCCAGCGCCCCGTCGCTGCCGCGTCCCGGCGAGACGGTGACGGGTGCGACCCTGGCGCGGCATCCGGGCGGCAAGGGCGCCAACCAGGCGCTGGCGGCGCGACGGCTGGGGGCGGATGTCGGCCTGACCGGCCGCGTCGGCGACGACGAGATGTCAGGCGCGGCCCTGGCCCTGCTGATGGCCCACGGCGTCGATCTGTCAGAGGTCGAGAGCGACCTCGCCGAGCCGACCGGCGTGGCCCTGATCGCCGTCGACGATACGGGCGAGAACCAGATCGTGGTCTGCGCCGGGGCCAATCATCGGGTCACGCCCGAACAGCTGCCGGCGCGGATCGACTGTCCGCTGATCGTGCAGCTGGAGTTGCCGATCGCCACCGTCGAGGCGGCGGTGGGGCGGGCGACCGAGTTCGTCTGCGTCAACCTGGCTCCGGCCGCGCCGGTGTCGGACCAGCTGTTGCGGCGCGCCGACCTGCTGGTGGTCAATGAAACGGAGGCCGCCTTCTACGGCGACCTGCTGCACAACGGCGGCGGGCGGGTGGTGGTGACCGAGGGGGCGAAGGGCGCGGTCATGTTCCAGCGCGGTCAGGAGCTGGCGCGGGCGACGCCGCCGAAGGTCACGGCCGTGGACGCGACGGGGGCGGGCGACGCCTTCGTCGGCGCCATCTGCGTGGCCCTGCTGGAAGGCATGCCGGCGGAAGAGGCGCTGCGCTTCGCCTGCGCCGCGGGCGCGATCGCGGCGACCCGGCCCGGGGCCCAGCCGTCGCTGCCGACGCGGGCCGAGGTCGAGGCGATCCTGGGTCCGGCGCGCGACCTCTAGCGCGAGGCGCGGAAGGCGGCGATCGCGTCGACCGTCTTGCGGACATTGGCCTCGATGCCGGCCCAGTCGCCGGCCTTGACCGCCGCGTCGGTGACCAGTCTGGAGCCCATGCCGGCGGCGACGATGCCGGCGCCGAACCACTTCGCGATGCTGGCCGCGTCGGGATCGACGCCGCCCGTCGGCATGATCTTCGTCCAGGGCATGGGACCCAGCACCGCCTTGACGAAGTCCGGGCCGCCGACGCTGGCGCCGGGGAACAGTTTGACGATGTCGCAGCCCAGTTCGTGCGCCTGGCCGATCTCGGTGACCGAGCCGCAGCCCGGGAAATACGCCGTCATGCGCCGGTTGCAGACGCGGGCGACCTCGGGGACGAGGCAGGGGCTGACGACGAAGCGCGCGCCACGGTTCAGATAGAGGCTGGCCGTGCCCGCATCGACGACAGAACCGATGCCGAGGATGATGTCCGGATCGGTCCGCTGCAGTTCGCGGGCGATGTCGCCGAACAGGTCGCAGGCGAAGTCGCCGCGGTTGGTGAACTCGATCACGGGCGCGCCGCCGCGGGCGCAGGCGCGGATCACGTTCAGGCTGACCTGTGGATCGGGATGATAGAAGACCGGGGCCACGCCCTGGGACTCAAGAGCGGTCAGGACGGCGAGACGGTCGTGGCGCATTTCAGTCTCCGCTCATCCGGACGAGCGCCGGGCCGACGCCGGGGTGACCGTCGAGCCCGGTGATCCGACCTGCATATCCCACCAAGGCTTCGATGCAAGAGAACCGGCGCGGTTTTCAGTCTTTGTCGTCGCCCTTCGGGCAGCCCGGGAGCGGCGTCTCTCCCCCAACGCGCGGACCCGGGTTGACAAACGCCGGTTCTGATATGAATATGAATTCATATTCAACTATGGAGGCCCGCCATGAGCCCCGTTTCCATCTCATCCGCCGCGTCGGCCCCGAAAGCGGGAGGGCGCCGGCTGGCCGCCCTCCAGGTCGTGGCGATGGCCGTTCTTGTTTTCGCCGTATCCGTCCCCTTCTCACCAAGCGACGTGGTCGGGGCGGGATACGGACCCAAACTGGCCCTGCTGGGCCGGATGTTGCTGCTGGTCGCGGCGGCCGCCTGGATGATGCGCGCCGCCGGCCGTCGATGGTCGGATGTCGGCCTGCGCGCGACGCGGCGCTGGTGGGTCATTCCGCTGGCGGTGGTCGCCGGCTACCTGGCGCTCGGCGCCCTGGCGGGTGCGATGCAGACGGTGATCCTGCCGACCCTGGGGTTGGCCGCGCCCGACCTGTCCGCCTTCGCCGCCCTGAGGGGCGACTTGTCCGAGTATTTGTTCTGGGCCGTGCCGGTCGCCCTCGGTTCAGCCGCCATCGGCGAGGAACTGGTGGCGCGGGGCTTCCTGAACGACCGCATCGCGACCTTGCTGGGCGGAGCCGCGCCGAACGGTTTGGTCGTCTTCGCAGCCGTGATCCTGCAAGGCGCCCTGTTCGGCGCCTGTCATGCCTACCAAGGGCTGGGAGGAGCGTTGCTGACCGGGTCGGCGGGAATCGTCATAGGCTTGGTATGGCTGTGGAGCGGTCGGAACCTCTGGTCCGCGATCCTTCTGCACGGACTGGTGGACTTCGTCGGTATGACCGCCTTCTATTCCGGAGTTGTCGGAGGGGCCTCTTGACCATCGAGCCGGAAGGACCGCGGCCCCCGCGCCAGAAGCGAAGCGAGGCCACGCTGGCGCGCATCCTCGATGCCGCCAGGGCTCTGCTCGCGACGCGGGACCTGGACGACATCACAGTCGAGGATATCGCGCGAGAAGCCGGAGTCTCGGTCGGAACGCTCTACACGCGGTTCAAGAGCAAGGACGAGTTGCTGACCCATCTGCTGGATGCGACCCAGAGAGGGCAGGTGCAACAGCTGGCCGAAGTGCTGGCGGCGGAGCGCTGGACGGGGGTCGACCTGGCCGCACGGCTGGCCTGGCTGGTCGAGACCCTGCAGGCCAGCGCGCGGTCCAATCCGGGGCTGATCCGGGCCGTGTTCGGGCGGCTGTTGTCGCAATCGGCCGCGCTGAACGCCGGACCGGCGGCTCTGAATGCGCGGAGCGTAGCGCTGATCTCCGACTGGTTGCTGGCTGCGGAGGACGGGGTCAGGGCTCCCGACCCAGCGACCGCGGCGGCGACCACCACGGCCTGGCTGTCCTACTCGGTGCACATGGCGATGTTGTACAGCTTCGCCTTTCCCGGTCAGGACGGGGAGGCGGTGGCGCGTGAACTGCAACGGGCCGCGCTGGCGGCGTTGAGGCCGGACTCCGGCGCATAGGTCAGTGGGGGCGGTCCATGATCCCCCTCATCAGCCCGCGCTCCCACTGGACACCGGGTCATTTCGGGTTCCGGAACCGGGGAAAGCGCTCAGGCCGTCTGCCGCCTGGCGCCGCAGAGGTCGCAGAACTCACGCCCCGACACCCGGCGGTCAGGCCGCCAGCGATGGCGGCGGCAGCGAAGCTGACGGAAGAACTTTCGAAAAGCGCGAAACATTGAGCTCTACAAGACGCAACCGGGCCGCGCGGGAGTGCTGGCCAACCGCGCTATCACAATCATTCGCCGTCCTGGTCAAGCGATGAATTCGGGATGAAGAGCGATGAATCGCCGCCGGCGACGCTTTGGGCCTGTCGCGGGCGGCGACCGGTGTCAGGCGCCGGACCGGGCCAGGTCGGCGATCCGCTTCACCAGCGCGCTGTCCGCGTCGAAGAGCGGGTCCAGCACGGTGAAATGGTTCAGGCCGGGCAGGGCCTGGTAGCGGGTTTCGACCCCGCTGGCGGCCCAATGGTCGGCCATCATGCGCGACTGGCGCAGGAACTCCGGGCTTTCTTCGCCGCCGACGATGCAATCGAGGACCGTGCCGCCCGGGGTCGAGCCGTTGGGGACGGGCCAGAAGAGCGGCGACAGGGCGGCCGCCTCGCGCTCGTCGAGGTCGAGGGCGATGTTCAGCGAGGTCGGGATCAGGGGGCGCAGGTCGAAGACGCCGCTGATGGCGACGGCGGCGGAAGCGCGGCCTTCCGACAGCATGCAGGCCGCCATATGCCCGCCGGCGGAATGGCCGAAGACCAGGGGGCGAACGCCGGAGCGGGCGCGGACCGTGTCCACCGCCGCGCGCACCTGACGCAGGATGGGGCCGAGGCGGACAGCGGGGGCGAGATCGTAGGACGGGATGGCCAGGCTGACGCCGTGGGCGAGGAAGGCGGGGGCGAGGCCGCTGAACCAGTCCTTGTCCAGCGCCTGCCAGTAGCCGCCGTGCAGGAAGACGGCGACGGGCGCGTCGGGTCCGGCGTCGAACAGGTCCATGACCTCGCGCTCGCCCTTGCCGTAGGCGATCCCGACCGGCGGACAGGCGGCGCGGGCCGCTTCGGCGGTCTCACGCCACCCGGCCATGACGGCCGGATGATCGGGCACGCGGGCGCGGTTGTTGTATTCGGCCTCGAGGTCGATCTCGCCTGTCACGAATCCATCCGCTACACACCTCCCAACCCCGGAAGGACCGCCGCCATGATGACCGCCATCTTCGTCTTCATCAAATGCGAGCTGGGCCACGCCAACGACGTGGCGGCCGACATGGTCGACAATGTCGAATACGTCTCGGAGGTCTATTCGACCTCGGGCCAGTACGACCTGCTGGCCAAGTTCCAGCTGCCGAAGGAGATGGACATCGGCACCTTCGTGACCAAGTCGGTGCAGACCCGGGCCAACATCCGCGACACCTTCACGGTGATCACCTTCTCGCCGTTCCTGCCGGGCGGGGGCTGACGCAGCGTCACCCGTGAATCGCTGATAACGTCGCCGGACGGAGGCCGACATGACCGATCTTGAGACTTTTCGCGCGGAGACCCGCGACTGGCTGGAGGCGAACTGCCCGGCCGAATGCCGTGGGCCGGTCGAGAGCGACGAGGCCCGGGTGTGGGGCGGGCGCAAGGCCGAATTCCCCACCCCCGCGCACAAGGCCTGGCTGGAGCGGATGGGCGCGCGCGGCTGGACCGCCCCGGAATGGCCGGCCGAATACGGCGGCGGCGGACTGAGCCGCGAACAGGCCAAGGTGCTGGCGTCGGAGATGCGACGCATCGACGCCCAGTCGCCGCTGGCCAGTTTCGGCGTCTGGATGCTGGGCCCGGCCCTGCTGCAGTTCGGGACCGAGGCGCAGAAGAAGCGGTTCCTGCCCGAGATCGTGCGCGGCGAAATCCGCTGGTGCCAGGGCTATTCCGAGCCGGGCGCGGGGTCCGATCTGGCGGCGATCCAGACGCGGGCCGAGGACCGGGGCGACCACTGGATCGTCAACGGCCAGAAGGTCTGGACCTCCTACGCTGACAAGGCCGACTGGATCTTCTGTCTGGTGCGCACCGACCCGGAGGCGCCCAAGCATCTGGGCATCTCCTTCGTCCTCTTCGACATGGCGACCCAGGGCGTCTCCACCCGGCCGATCACCCTGATTTCGGGCAAGAGCCCGTTCTGCGAGACCTTCTTCGACGACGTGCGGGTCGAGAAGGAAAACCTCGTCGGCACGCTGAACCGCGGCTGGGACGTGGCCAAGGCGCTGCTGGCGCATGAGCGGACCATGATCGGCGCCATGGGCGAGATCGGCGGCGGCCGGCCGTTGGGTCAGGTCGCCACCGGATCGATCGGCGTGGACGATGACGGCCGCCTCGACGAGCCGATGCTCCGTGCACGGATCGCCGAGCTGGAAGTCGACGCCGCCGCCTTCCGTCTGGCCATGGAGCGGACGGGGGATCAGGTGAAGGCCGGGCAGGCGCATCCCGCCATCGCCTCGATGCTGAAATACTACGGCTCCGAGCTGAACAAACGGCGGCACGAGCTGCTGATGGCGGCGGGCGGTTCGGACGCGCTGGAGTGGGAGAGCGACCGGTCGCGCCACGGGGCGGCGGCGCGCGACTGGCTGCGCACCAAGGCCAATTCGATCGAGGGCGGGACCAGCGAGATCCAGCTGAACATCATCGCCAAACACCTGCTGCAACTGCCGGGAGCCTGAGCCCATGCCCCTGATCCTGACCGAAGAGCAGACCATGCTGAAGGCGGCCGCCGACGGCTTCCTCAACGAGCACGCGCCGATCGCCCATCTGCGCAAGCTGCGCGACAGTCAGGACGCCGACGGGGTGTCGCGCGACCTGTGGCGGGCGTTCGGGGAGATGGGGTTCGCGGGGGTCATCATCCCCGAGGAACACGGCGGCTCCGGCCTGGGCGCTGTCGAGGCCGGGGTGATGGCCGAGGCGCTGGGCCGGACGCTGACGCCGTCGCCCTTCCTCGGGACCGGCGTGTTGTCGGCGAAGCTGCTGGTCGAGGGCGGCTCGAACGCGCAGCAGGCGGCGTGGCTGCCCCGCATCGCCGCGGGCGAGGCCATCGTTTCGCTGGCCGTGGACGAGGGGCCCAAGCACGCCCCGTCGCGGATCGCGACCACGGCGGAACGGTCGGGCAACGGCTTCCGGCTGAACGGGGCCAAGGGCTTCGTGCTGGACGGCCATGTGGCGGACGCCCTGATCGTGGCGGCCCGCACGGAGAGCGGCCTGACGCTGTTCCTGGTCGATCCCGGGACGGCGGGCGTCGAGGTCGAGCGCACGGTCATGGTCGATGCGCACAATGCGGCGCGGGTGACGCTGACCGATGTCGAGGTCGATGCGGACGCCGTGATCGGCGCGGTCGACGGCGGCGAGGCCCTGCTGGAAGGGGCGCTGAACCTCGGCCGGGCCTGCGCGGCGGCGTCGCTGAACGGGGCGGGGGATCAGGCCTTCCAGACGACGATGGCCTATCTGCGGACACGCAAGCAGTTCGGCAAGCTGATCGGCGAGTTCCAGGCCCTGCAACACCGCTCGGCCCATCTGTTCAGCGAGATCGAGATCGCCCGGGCGGCGGTGATGGGGGCGCTGACGGCTCTGGACACCGGCCGGGAGAACGCCGGGCTGGTCGTGTCCGTCGCCAAGGCCAAGGCCGGACGCGTCGCCGAACTGGCGGTGCAGGAGGCGGTGCAGATGCACGGCGGCGTCGGCATGACCGATGAGTTCGACGTCGGCCTGTTCATGAAGCGGGTGCGGGTGCTGAACGAGCTGCTGGGCGATGCCGGGTTCCATCAGGAGCGGATGGCGAGGAGCCAGGGATTCTGAAGGAGGCCAGGATGGGCAGGACTGCCGGTATTTTCGCGACTGTGGCGCTGGCGGGTTGTGCAAATGCCCCGGCCGAACCTGTCGATGACATCAGGCCGGCGGTCAGGATCGAATGCCTCCAGCGGCCAAACGCCCCTCGTGACAGGCCGTTCGAACGGTGCAAACTCCTCTCTGTCAGTCCTGATACCCCCGACACCCGTCGACGGGCCGAGCAGCTTGTGGAGAGGCTCCCGGTTTCCGGGCGCCGGCCGCCGGCCGAAGATCTGATCGGGGCGCAGAAAATATGGTTCACCGTCCGGCTGGCTCCGGACGAGCAAGTCTCTGAGGAGACGACGGGTGACGGACCCGACCGGTCCCGCTAAACATCTCCCACGGGAGACAACGCACCATGACGACGCGAACCAACGCGCCCCTCTACCAGTCCGGCTTCGGCAATCACTTCGCGACCGAGGCCGTGCCCGGCGCCCTGCCGGAAGGGCGCAACTCGCCGCAGCGGGCGCCGATGGGGCTGTATGCGGAACAGCTGTCGGGGACGGCCTTCACGGCGCCGCGCAGCGAGAACAGGCGGTCGTGGCTGTACCGGCTGCGGCCCAGCGCCCAGCATCCGGCCTATCAGCCCTTCGCCCAGGGGCGGGTGCGGTCGGGGCCGTTCCAGGATGCGCCGCCGTCGCCGAACCGGATGCGTTGGGACCCTCTGCCCATGCCGGAGGCGCCGACCGACTGGGTCGAGGGTCTGGTCACCTATGGCGGGACCGGCGACGCAGAGGCGCTGTCGGGGATCGGCATCCACCTCTACGCCGCCAACCGGTCGATGACGGACCGGGTGTTCTATTGCGCCGACGGCGAGCTGTTGATCGTGCCGCAAGCGGGCGACCAGGTCTTCGTCACCGAGATGGGGCGGATCGAGGCTCGCCCCGGCGAGATCGTGGTCATCCCGCGCGGCGTGAGGTTCCGGGTCGAGTGTTCCGGGCCGGTCCGCGGCTATGTCTGCGAGAACTACGGGGCGGCCTTCCGCCTGCCGGACCTGGGGCCGATCGGTTCCAACGGCCTGGCCAACCCTCGCGATTTCCAGACGCCGGTGGCCGCCTTCGAGGATATCGACCGGCCGACGGAGTGCGTGCAGAAATACGGCGGGCGGCTGTGGACGACGACCTTCCCGCATTCGCCGCTGGACGTGGTCGGCTGGCACGGCAATTTCGCGCCGTACAAATATGATACCGCCCGGTTCAACACGATCGGCACGGTCAGTTTCGACCATCCGGACCCGTCGATCTTCACGGTCCTGACCTCGCCCAGCGACACGCCGGGCGTGGCCAATTGCGACTTCGTCATCTTCCCGCCGCGCTGGATGGTGGGCGAGGACACCTTCCGGCCGCCGTGGTTCCACCGCAACGTGATGAGCGAGTTCATGGGGCTGGTGACCGGCGAATACGACGCCAAGGAGGGCGGCTTCGCCCCGGGCGGGGCCTCGCTGCACAACTGCATGAGCGGGCACGGGCCGGACCAGGCGAGCTATGACAAGGCCGTCGCGGCGGAGCTGAAGCCGGTGAAGATCGAGGACACCCTGGCCTTCATGTTCGAGACCCGGCTGCCGATCCGGACCACGGAATGGGCGCAAACCAGCCCGACGATGCAGCTCGACTATGACGACGTCTGGACCGGGTTCCAGAAGGGACAGGTGAAATGAAGCGTCTTGTGGTGATCGCGGCCGTCCTTCTGGCCGCCGCCTGCCAGCCGGTCGCGGAGAAGGGCGACCTCGGCTTCGGCCCTGAGCCCGCGCCGGTGGCCGTCTCTGAAAGCGCGGCGGCGGCGGACTGCATCGCCCGCAACGGGACGATGCAGCCGGTCGGCCGGATGCAGACGATGCAGTGCGTCGTCCGCTACGCCGATGCGGGCAAGCGCTGCACCGACAGCGACCAGTGCGCGGGCGAGTGCCGTACGGCCGACGTCACGGCGCGCCCGGCCCAGGGTGCGGCGGTGGCGGGGATCTGTCAGGCCGACAGCAACCGCTTCGGCTGTTTCACCCGCGTCGAGGACGGCAAGGCCGAGGCCACCCTGTGCGTCGACTGACCCTGCATCCGCAGCCAGAGCCGGGCCGTTCCTGAACCATGAGCCTGACCGAGATCGTCGCCCTGCTGGGCCTGAACCTGGCCCTGATCGTCGCGGTGATGCTGGGGCTGTGGCTGGTCGCCCTGCGGCTGAAGGACGTCAGCTTCATCGACGGCGTCTGGCCGCTGGGCATGCTGATGCTGGCGCTGGCGACCTTCCCGCGCACCGACGGCGATCCGATCCGCAAATGGCTGCTGGTCTGGCTGGTCGGGGTGTGGGCGATCCGGCTGGGCTGGCACCTGCTGCGCCGGTGGCGGCGCAACGGCGCCGACGGCCGCTATGTCGAGCTGGTGGAGACCCAGGAGAAGGCCAAGGGCTGGGCGTTCGGCAAGACGGCCCTGCTGTTCGTCTTCCTGCCGCAGGCGGTGCTGGCCTGGCTGACGTCCCTGCCGGTGCAGCTGGGACAGGTCGCCTTCGCCCCGACGGTGGGCTGGATCGGCTGGACCGGGGCGGTCCTGGCGGTGATCGGCATCGGTTTCGAGAGCATCGGCGACGCCCAGCTGGCGGCGTTCAAGAAGGACCCGGCCAACAAGGGCAGGGTGCTGGACACGGGCCTGTGGCGCTGGACCCGGCACCCCAACTATTTCGGCGACGCCTGCGTGTGGTGGGGTCTGTATCTGATCGCCGCCGAGACGGGGCCGGGCGTCTGGGCCATTTTCGGGCCGGTCTTCCTGACCTTCACCCTGACCCGCTGGTCCGGGATCGGCATCACCGAAAAGGCCACGGCGAAATCGAAGCCCGGCTACGAGGACTATGTGCGGCGCACCAGCGCCTTCGTGCCGTGGCCGCCGAAGAAGGTTTGAGGCTGTAGAAGCGGCGGGTGCCCACTACGGCTCCAAGCGGAAGTCCGGTCCCGACCCGTTGCGGACCTTAGTCTACGCGCCGCGCCTGTTCGGCTTGGATAGCGAGGCGCTTCTTCAGAAACAGCTTCGAGAGAAGCGGTGATAGAGGTGTCGCCAACCGGCTCGCCACCCGCGCAGCTTCCTTCTCAAGCTCAGCGTCCGACAACCCGGACAGGGTTGCTTCGGACGGCACTCCACTGCGATTTCGGGTCGAACGAGCCATTCCCCATTGTGCATGGTCGAGTTCCGCTTGCCACCCTCAGGCGACGGTCGGCTCTCGACCCGTTGCGGACGCCCGCTTTGAACGCTCAACTGGGGGGACGATAGATCATGGCTGAAGCCGCCGAGGAGAGGATATGCCGCGCATTCTGCCGGACATCGGGAGGCTCAGCCGCTTGCATCCGGTTGCTGCATGGTCAGCTGCAGCGATCATTCTTATCTCCTCCTTGGTCCAATGGCTGCTCAGAGCCTTTGAGTGGGGGATGCAAGGAGGCGCATCGACCGACGTCGTATGGCAGTTCTATGTGCCCGCCCTAGGCCTTCCTACCATCGCCATTGCGGGCCTGATTGGACTTCGAGGAGGTACGCTCGCGGGGCGGACTATTTCACTGGTTGCGGCCGCAATGATGTTCCTGAACGCCGGGCTTCTCTGCTTGCTTGCGACAACGGTGGCGGAGCGTCGCGACGCCTTCTCTCCAAGTTGGACAGACATGCATCCTCACGAAACGGGTTTGGTCTTCGTCGTCATCGCGGCGGTGATGGTCGTGCTCGCGATCCGAAGGGGCCGGTCGGCCGAAGTTCGTTAGTTCCGCTTTCCACCCATTTCGGATCCGGCGATCGTCTGCTGCCGGGCTGCGCTCCAAGCCGGCTTCGCCAAACGAAAACCCCCGCCGCTTGCGCGACGGGGGCTGACGTTCCGAAGGAAAAACCGGGGGTCATGAGGGCCCCGGCGGTCCAGGTCTTACTGGTTCGGGTTGGCCGCCGAAGGCGAGGTGTTCGGCGTGTTCTCGGTGGTCATGCCGCCGTCAGCGTTGCCGGCTTGCTGCTCGATCGTGTCGGCTTTTTCGTTCAGAGCCGTTTCAGCGGCTTCGGTCGGAGCGGCGGCAGCTTGCTCTTCCAAGGCGTCGGCCTGGACTTCAGCGGTCTTGTCGGCCTGGCTTTCGCAGGCGGCGACGCCGGCCAGGGCGAAGGTGGCGGCGGCGGCGATGATCAGTTTACGCATGGGATATTCCTTCCAAAGTGGAGACCCCATAACTCTGCCGCGCCGCTTGGGTTCACGCGACCGTGAGAAAAAAGTGTTGGCGCGTCACTTTTCCTCGGCGAACGCCACACGGGCGGCGCCCAGCAGGGCGGCGTGCTTGTGCAGGATCACGTTCGTCGGGATGGCGGCCATATAGTCCTGGAACCGTCCCTTGCGCTCGAACCGCTCGCGGAAGGGGCTAGCCTTGAGGAAGGGCAGGATGCGGGGGGCGATGCCGCCGGCGATATAGACGCCGCCGCGCGCGCCGGTGGTCAGGGCGATGTCCCCGGCCACGGCGCCGAGGATGGCGCAGAAGCGGGCCAGGGTGGCGCCGCACGGGCTGGCCGGGTTCTCCATCGCCTCGGTGGTGATCTGGGCGGGGTCCTCGATGTGGCTCTCGCGGCCGTCGATCTCGGCCAGGGCGCGATGCATGTTCAGAAGGCCCGGGCCGCAGATCAGTCGCTCGATCGAGACCCGGTCGTAGCGGCGGCGCAGGATGCGCAGGATCTCGTCCTCGACGGCGTCGCCCGGAGCGAAACAGGCGTGTCCGCCCTCGGACGGCATGGCCATCTCGCCGCCCCGGCCGTCGCGCAAAAGCGCGGAGACGCCGAAGCCGGTGCCGGGGCCCAGCACCGCGATGGCCGTGTGGGGCTCGCCCTCGGCGGGGCCGCCGAGCGAGGCCAGCATGTCGTCGGGCACGACCGGCGCGCCCCAGGCGAGAGCCTCGAAATCGTTGATCAGGCGGACGGGGTTGAGGCCGAGGGTCTGGAGTTCGGCCTCGGACACCCGCCATGGGGAATTGGTCAGGTCGATCTCGCCGTCCGTGACCGGGCCGGCGACGGCGATGACGCCGCCGGTCGGCTTGACCTCGCAGCCGTCGATGAAGGCCTTCACCCCGCTGAGGAAGGTGGGCCAGGTCGCGGCGGGGAAGCTTTCGTGGTGTTCGAGCACCGGTTTTCCCTCGACCATATGGGCGAGGGCGAAGCGGGCGTTGGTGCCGCCGACGTCCCCGACGAGCAGGGTCTTGTCCCAGGCGATGGTCATCGGAACATCCTTTTTTCCCTGACGTTCGCCGCGCGGCGGCTCACGGCTTGAAGGCGCGTCATGCGTCGACCGCGCGGTCTACGACATTGTTGTCGGGGGGCGTATCGACCTGGGCCGGAGCGCCGACGGGCGGGGCGAAACAGACGGATGCGCCCTCTTCCGCGGTCGAGACGACGTGGCGGAAGGCGGCGAACAGTTCACGGCCATAGCCCCAGCCCGAGCCCTCGGCGTGAACCGTCGAGCGGGGAACGGGCGGGCGGGCGGCCAGGTCGGATACGCCTACGGTGGTCAGCACGCCCGCGTCGGCGTCGAGGCGGATGATGTCGCCGTCGCGGACATGGGCCAGCGGTCCGCCGGCGAGGGCTTCGGGAGATACGTGGATGGCGGCCGGCGTCTTGCCCGAGGCGCCGGACATGCGGCCGTCGGTGACGAAGGCGACCTTGAAGCCCTTGTCCTGAAGCACGGAGAGGGCGGGCGAGAGGCTGTGCAGTTCGGGCATGCCGTTGGCCCTGGGGCCCTGGAAGCGCAGGACCACCACGACGTCGCGATCCAGCCGGCCGTCGCGGAAGGCCTGGAGAGCGTCCTCCTGGGTTTCGAAGACGGCGGCGGGGGCCTCGACGATGCGGTTCTCCGGCTTGACCGCCGAGACCTTGATGACGGCCCGGCCGAGGTCGCCCTGGACGAGGCGCAGACCGCCCTCGGTGTCGAAGGGGTTGGAGGCCGGGCGCAGAATGTCCGTGTCCAGACTTTCGGTGACGCCGTCCTTCCAGACCAGTTCGCCGTCGATCATGACCGGCTCCTGGAAATAGTGGTGGATGCCCTCGCCCATGATGGTCACGACGTCGGAATGGATATGGCCGGCGCCGGCCAGTTCGCGGGCGACGAAGGCGACGCCGCCGGCGGCCTGGAAGGCGTTCACATCGGCCGAGCCGTTGGGATAGACCCGGGCCAGCAGCGGCGTGACCGACGACAGCTGGTCCATGTCGGTCCAGTCGATCAGCACCCCGGCCGAACGCGCCATGGCGACCAGATGGATGGCGTGGTTGGTCGAGCCGCCGGTGGCCAGCAGGGCGACGATCATGTTGATGATCGACTTCTCGGAGATGACGTCAGCCATCCGGCCCTGACCGCTGCGGGCCAGTTCGACGGCGCGCTTCGCCGCCGCCGCCGTCAGGGCGTCGCGCAGTCCGGTCTCGGGATGGACGAAGGCGGTCGAGGGCAGGTGCAGGCCGCCCAGCTCCATCATCATCTGGTTGGAGTTGGCGGTGCCGTAGAAGGTGCAGGTGCCGGGGGAGTGGTAGCTGCCGATCTCGCTTTCGAGCAGCGTCTGACGGTCGACCTGGTTCTGGGCGTAGAGGGCGCGGACGCGGGCCTTTTCGGCGTTGGGTATGCCCGAGGGCATGGGACCGGCCGGGGCGAAGACGACGGGCAGGTGGCCGAAGGCGAGCGAGCCCATGAACAGGCCCGGCACGATCTTGTCGCAGACGCCCAGGGCGATGACGGCGTCGAAGGCGTCGTGGGTCAGGCCGACGCCGGTCGACATGGCGATGACGTCACGGCTGAACAGCGACAGCTCCATGCCGGGCCGCCCCTGGGTGACGCCGTCGCACATGGCGGGGGTCGCTCCGGCGACCTGGGCGGTGGCGTTCACCTCGCGCACGGCGTCGCGGATGATCTGCGGGAAGCGTTCGAACGGCTGATGCGCCGACAGCATGTCGTTGTAGGCGGTGATGACGCCGACATTGGGCTGGGTCCCGGACATGGCGTTGAGCTTGTCCTTGACCGGGGCGCCGGCGAAGGCGTGGGCCCAGTTGGCGCAGGACAGTTTGGCGCGGCCGGCGCCCGAGTCGCGGGCGGCGTCCATGCGGCGGATGTAGTCGGCGCGGGTGGCCTTGGAGCGCTCGACGATGCGGGCGGTGACGGCGGCGACGACGGGATTCAACTGGGCCATCAGGCTTTCTCCGTCCACAGAACGTCGAGCGGGACGTCGGCCGCGATCAGGGCGGCGATAGGCTGGATGCGGGGGTCGCCGGCGGCCTCGCGCTCGAACACCGCCCGCTTGGCGGCGCCGGTCAGGGCCAGGACCACGCGGCGCGCGCTCATCAGATAAGGGAGGTTGATCGACAGCCGCTCGAGGCTCGGGGCGGCGCCGTCGCGACCGTGGGGGACGCCCAGGACGGTGGGCGGCAGGGTCGGGGATAGCAGGGTCTTGAGGGTCGGGCTGTCGGGGAACATCGAACAGATATGGCCATCCTCCCCCATGCCGAGAAGGACCGCGTCGAAGCCTTGGCCATCGAGTTCTACGGCAAGATTGTGGGCGGCCAGCGCGGCGGCCCGGTCTACGGTGATTTCCGGGCGATACAGGGGAATGAACTCCGCTCCCGCCGCCTCCCTGCGCAGCAAGGTCCGCTTGATCAGAGCCGCGTTGGAATCGGGATGATCCTCAGGGACGTAGCGCTCGTCGACCAGCGTGACGAACGTATGCTGCCAAGCCTCATAGGTCCGCCGTTTCGACAGCCGCTCATAGATGGGCGTCGGCGTCGATCCTCCGCAACCGGCGAAGCTCGCCCAACCGGTTTCGTTTCGTCGGCCGTTATCAAGGGCGTCGACAATCAGGTCCTGCGCCGCATCGGCCCAGTCGGCGAGGTTGCCGAAGGTCTGGATGGCGGGAGGCTCACGCATCGCCCGTGTTCCAGTGGCGGCCGGTGCGGGACAGCAGATAGCCGGACTCCGGCGGGCCCCAGCTTCCCGCGGCGTAGTCCTTCGGCTTGAAGGCCGCGCCTTCCCAGGCCTCGGAGACCTCGTCGACCCATTTCCAGGCCTGTTCCGCCTCGTCGCGGCGCACGAACAGGGTGGAGTCGCCGTTCAGGGCGTCCAGCAGCAGGCGTTCATAGGCGATGCGGCGGCGCGGCGGCCGGGCCGATTTGTCGTTCTGGCCCCATGACAGGGACATCTGGATCGGCTGAAGCTGCATGCGCTGGTCGAGACCCGGCTTCTTGTTCATCACCGACAGGGAGATGTCCTCCTCGGGCTGGAGCGCGATGACGAGGCGGTTGGCCTGCACCTGGCCGCGGTCGTTGTCGAAGATGGAATGCGGCAGCGGCTTGAACTGGATGACGATCTCGGTGCGCTTTTCGGGCAGGCGTTTGCCAGTGCGCATGAAGAAGGGCACGCCGGCCCAGCGCCAATTGTCGATGTCGGCGCGGACGGCGACGAAGGTCTCGGTGTCGGACGGGGCGCCGCGCTCCTCGTCGTAGCCGGAAACGGCCTTGCCCTCGACCGTTCCGGCGACGTACTGGCCGCGCACGGTGACCCGTTCGGCTTCCTCGGGACTGATCCTGCGAAGCGAGCGCAGGACCTTGACCTTCTCGTTGCGCACCGAGTCCGGATCGAGGTCGGACGGCGGCTCCATGGCGACGAGGCAGAGAAGCTGGAGCATGTGATTCTGGAGCATGTCTCGCAATGCTCCGTACTCGTCATAATAGGGCCAGCGGTCGCCGACGCCGACGGTTTCGCCGACGGTGATCTGGACGTGGTCGATGCTGAGGTTGTTCCACAGCGGCTCGAAGATGGTGTTGCCGAAGCGGAGGGCGATCAGGTTCTGGACCGTCTCCTTGCCGAGGTAGTGGTCGATACGGAAGACCTGTTGTTCCGAGAAGGCGTCGGCCACGGCGTCGTCGATCTCGCGGAAGCTTTCGAGATCGCGGCCCACGGGTTTTTCCAGCACGACGCGATCGTCCGCCTCGGCCAGGCCGGCCGCGCGCATGGCCGTGACGATGCGGGCGTAGAGCGAAGGCGACACGGCCAGGAAGGAGGTGCAGGCGCCGTCGCCGACCTTGTCCTTGAGCGGCTTCAGGCTTTCGGCGTTGGTGGCGTCGACGGCCAGATAGTCGAGGCGGGCCGCCATGCGGTTCCAGGCCTCGTCCGACCAGGCGTCGTCGGCCCGGGCCTTGCCCTCGACCGCGGCGCGGACCCTGGCCACGTATTCCTCACGGCTTTCGTCCGAGCGGGCCGCGCCGATGATCTTCAGGCCGTCGGGCAGCAGCCCGTCGTGCTCGAGGAAGTAGAGCGAGGGCAGAAGCATCCGCATGGCGAGGTCGCCACCGCCGCCGAACAGCACCAGGGCCGCCATGCGCTCTCCTTCGTTCAGGTCCCGGCTGGACCGGGGCTTTGTCTGGCCGCTTCCGCCCGCTGAGCCAAGACGTCGAGGACGTCCTGAAACACCATGTTACGGGCGCGGAGAAGCACCAACAGGTGATAGACCAAATCCGCGGCCTCGGATGCGAGTTCCGAATCCGGTCCGGCGGCGCCGGCCAGGGCCGTCTCGACGCCTTCCTCGCCGACCTTTTGCGCGGCCCGTTTGGGGCCTTCGGCGAGGAGGCGGGCGGTCCAGCTTTCGGCGGGGTCGGCCGCGGCGCGGGCGGCGATGGTCGCCTCCAGGCGGGCGATGCGGCCCAGACCGGGCGCATCCTCGTCGCCGAAGCAGCTGATGCGGTTCAGGTGGCAGGCGTTGCCGACGGGGCGGACCTTGAGGACGAGGGAGTCCGCGTCGCAGTCGGGCGTGATGGAGACGACGTGCAACCGGTCGCCCGAGGTCTCGCCCTTGCGCCAGCGGCCGCCGCGCGAGCGTGAGAAGAAGGTGGCTTCGCCCGAGGCGATGGTTTCCTCAAGGGCGGCCCGGTCCATGTATGCGAGCGTCAGCACCTGCAGGGTCGCGGCGTCCTGCACCACGACGGGGATCAGGCCGCCGGACTTGTCGAAATCGAGGGTGGCGGGATCGATCACAGTCTTATCTCCTGCCCGGCGTCCGAGAGGAACGCCTTGAGGTCGGGAATGGTCAGGCTTCCGGTGTGGAAGACGCTGGCGGCGAGCGCGCCGGAGACGTCGGCCTGTTCGAAGACATCCAGGAAGTGAACCGGGGCGCCGGCGCCGCCCGACGCGACCAGCGGGATGGTCAGAAGGGCGCGGGCGGCGGCCAGCTGGGCGATGTCGTAGCCGCGGCGGACGCCGTCCTCGTCCATGCAGTTGAGGACGATCTCGCCGGCGCCGAGGGTCTGGGCCTCGACGATCCAGTCCATGGTGCGGCGGCCGGCGCCGCGGCTGGCGGTCGGGTCGCCCGTGTACTGGTGCACCACCCAGTCGTCGCCCGCGCGTTTGGAGTCGACGCCGACGACGACGCACTGGCCGCCCAGCCGTTCGGCCATCTCGCCGATCAACTCCGGGCGTTCGAGGGCGGGGGAGTTGATCGAGACCTTGTCCGCGCCGTGGTCGAGACAGCGGGCGGCCTGATCGACCGAGCGGATGCCGCCGGCGACGCTGAAGGGGATGTCCAGCAGGCGGGCGATGTCCTTCACCCAGCCGTAGTCCAGGGTGCGGCCCTCGGGGCTGGCGGTGATGTCGTAGAAGACCAGTTCGTCGGCGCCCTGATCGCGGTAGCGGGCGGCCAGTTCCGATGCGTCGCCCATGTCCGTGTGGCCCTGGAAGCGGACGCCCTTGACCACGCGGCCGTCCTTGACGTCGAGACAGGGGATGATGCGGCGGGCGGTCATGCGATGGCCGCCACGGCCTCGGCGACGGTGAAGCGGCCTTCGTAGAGGGCGCGGCCGACGATGACGCCGTCGCAGCCGGCGGCGCGGGCCGCGGTCAGGTCGGACAGCTGCGACACCCCGCCCGAGGCCTGGACCTTCAGGTCGGGACGGCGGCGGACGATCTCGCCCAGCAGCTCGATATTGGGACCGGTCAGGGCGCCGTCGCGGCCGACATCGGTGACCAGCAGATGGCGGGCCAGGCCGGGGGGATAGCGATCCAGAGCGGCCCACAGATCGACCTCGGCGGCCTCGGTCCAGCCCTTGAGGGCGGGGATCCAGCGGTCGCCGTCGGCCTTGACGTCGATGGCGAGGGTGAGGCGTTCGGGGCCGAACCGGATCAGCCAGTCGGCGACGGTCGCGGGTTGCGACACCGCCAGGGAGCCGACCACGACCCGGGCCACGCCGGCGTCGAGCAGGGTCTGGACGTCGTCGGCGGAGCGGACCCCGCCGCCCGACTGGATACGGATATCGACCGCCCCGGCCAGCTCCCCGATCAGGGCGTGCTGCATGGGGCGCCCGGCCTCGGCGCCGTCGAGGTCGACGATGTGAGCCCATGCGGCGCCGCTGGCGGCGAAGGCGGCGAGGCGCGCGGGCGGCTTGTCGTCATAGCGGGTGACGGCGTCAAACCGGCCGTGCATCAGCCGCACGCAGACGCCCTGACGCAGGTCGATGGCGGGGTAGACGATCACGCGGGAAGCTCCAGGAAATTCTTCAGGATGCGGGCTCCGGCCGCCGCCGAGCGCTCGGGGTGAAACTGGCAGCCCCAGCGGTTCCCGGCGCGGACCACCGCCGGAACCGGCCCGCCGTAATCGGCGCGGGCGAGAGTCGCCGGACCGTCCGGGCAGACGAACGCATGGACGAAATAGGCCCAGGCGCCGTCCTCGACGCCGTCCAGAAGCGGGTCGTCCCTGAGCCGGGACAGCCGCGACCATCCCATATGTGGGACAGGAAGTCCGGGGCCGGGCGAAAGGGGCCGGACCCGACCGGGGATCAAGCCGAGCAGGTCGGTCGATCCGTCTTCATCACTGGAGTCAAACAGCAATTGCTGACCAAGGCAGACTCCGAGCAACGGCCGCTCGAACGCCCGGATCGGCTCTATCAGCGAAAGGTCGCGGAGGCGGGACATGGCGAAGCCGGCCGCCCCGACGCCGGGCAGGATCAGCCGCTCGGCGTCCGCGACCGCGGCCGGGTCGGCGGTCAGGCGAACGGTGGCGCCGAGACGCTCCAGCGCGAACTGGACGGAGGCGACGTTGCCCGCGCCATAGGCGAGAATGGCGACCTCGCTCACAGGACGCCCTTGGTCGAGGGGATGGCGTCGCCCTCGATGCGGATGGCCTGGCGCAGGGCGCGGCCGAAGGCCTTGTAGACGGCCTCGGTCTTGTGGTGATCGTCGACGCCGGTGACCGAGACGTGGACCGCCGCCCCCATGGCCTCGGCGAGGGAGCGGAAGACGTGGGCGGTCAGATCGGTGCGGTAGTCGCCGATGAAGGGCGTCGAGAACGTGCCTTCGAACACGGGGTAGGGCCGGCCCGACAGGTCGATCGAGACCGAGGCGTTGGCCTCGTCCATCGGCACGGTGAAGCCGTAGCGGGCGATGCCCTTGCGATCGCCCAGCGCCTGTTTCAGCGCCTGGCCCAGGGCGATGGCGGAGTCCTCGATGGTGTGGTGCGGATCGGTGTGCAGATCGCCCTCGCAGGCGAGACGCAGGGAGAAGCCGCCGTGGGTCGCGACCTGTTCGAGCATGTGGTCGAAGAAGCCGACGCCGGTGACGATGGATACGGGGCCCGTGGCGTCGAGGTCGACGGCGCAGACGATGCGGGTCTCCTTCGTGTCGCGGACGGCCTGACCGGTGCGGTGTGGGCGGCCGAACGTGGAGCCGAGGCCGAGGGCGGCCAGAAGCCGGTCGTTGACCTCGACCGTGGCGGAGACCGGGAGGCGGATGCGCTCGCCGGCGCGTTCGGCGGCGACGCCGAGGCGGGCGAGGGCGGCGGTGACCGCGTCCGGGTCCGACGGGCGGGCCATGATGACCGGGCCGAAGCCGGGCTCGACGGGCATGTCACGGCTCAACGCCTTGACCAGTCGCTCGCGCTCGCGGCGGACAGCGGCGACGCGTTCGCCGCTCTCCATCATCCGCGACGGGTCGAGCGCCTGCAGGGCCAACCGAATGGAGACCTCGGGCAGGGCGTAGGGCTCGAGCACGGAGGTCAGCCGGGCGAGGCTGGCGGGCTGGGCGAGGGCGGCGCCGACCCGGGCGCCCGCGAGCCCGTAGGCGAGCGACAGACTGCGCAGAACGATCAGATTGGCGTGGTCGGCGACGACGGTCGCGGCGGAGGCGGCGTCGGCGAACTCGGCCATGCCCTCGTCGATGACCAGCAGGGCCGGCGCGACGCGTTCGGCCATTTCGGCCACGGCCTCGGGCGAGCCGAGGGCGCGCAGGACGACGACGGCGACGGGGGCGCCGACGGGCGGGACGGCGTAGAGTCCGGCGAGCGCGCGGTACGGCTCGGCGTCGGGGGCCTCGACCGCCTGACCGTCGCGGGCGGCGAGGCGGAAGACCAGCTCCAGACCGTGGGTCAGGCCGCGCACCGGCAGGACCTGATCGGCAGCCACGCCATAGATCCCGGCCATGCGGGCCGCGAGGGCGCGGGGCTCGGCCGGGTAGCGGTCGAGGCCGTCGCCGCCGGCGACCAGCGGTGCGAAAGGGGCGGGGAGGTTGTTCATTCGCCCGTCCTCAGATCGGCGGCGCGGGCGTGGGCCTCGAGGCCCTCCAGCCGGGCGAGACGGGCGGCGATGGGGGCCAGTTCGGCGGCGCCGGCCTCGGTGACGCTCTGGACCGACATGGAGGTCATGAAGCTGGCCGTGGTCAGGCCGCCCAGGGTGCGGGCGGCGCCGTCGGTGGGCAGGACGTGGCTGGGACCGGCGGCGTAGTCGCCCAGGGTCTCGGCCGCGAAGGCGCCCAGGAAGACGGCCCCGGCGGCGGTGATCTTCGCCACGCGGTGCTCGGCGTCCTCGGTCTGGAGGGCGAGGTGTTCGGGGGCGTAGGCGTTGGCGACGGCGCAGGCCGTGTCGAGATCGGGCACGCGGATGGCGCAGCCCTCGGCCAGGGAGGCGCGGGCGATGGCGGCGCGGGGCAGGGAGGGCAGCTGGGCGTCCACTTCGGCGAGGATTTCGTCGATCATCCGCTCGCTGTCGCAGACCAGAACGACCTGGGCGTCGGGGTCGTGCTCGGCCTGGCTGAGCAGGTCGGCGGCGGCCAGCACAGGATCAGCCCGGCGGTCGGCGATGACCAGCAGCTCGGACGGGCCGGCGGGCATGTCGACGGCCGGACCGCCGGGGCGGGCGGCCGCCTGTTTCTTGGCCTCGGCGACCCAGGCGTTGCCGGGACCGAACAGCTTGTCGCAAGGCGCGATGACGCCGTCTTCCAGCGTGGCGCCGAAGGTCAGGGCGGCGATGGCCTGGGCCCCGCCGATGAGCCAGAGTTCCTCCAGCCCGGCCTCGGCGGCGGCGTAGATCATGGCCGGGTGCGGCGCGCCCGACTTCGAGGGCGGGGTGACGGCGACGCGGCGATCGACGCCCGCGACGGCGGCGGGGATGGCCATCATCAGCAGGGACGAGAACAGGGGGGCCGAGCCGCCGGGGACATAGAGGCCCGCGGACCGCAGCGGTCGCCAGACCAGACGCGAGCGGACGCCGGGCGTGATCTCGACCCAGTCGCTGTCCGCGGGGCGGGTCGCCTCGTGGAAGATGCGGACGTTCTCGGCGGCGATGCGGATGGAGCGGGTGTCGGCGGGCCGCAGCTGATCGCGGGCGGCGGCGACGACGTCGGCGGTCAGGGCGATGCGACGCGGCGGGGCGCCGTCCAGTTTGACGCTCCAGTCGGTGACGGCCTGACCGCCGCGCGTGGCCACATCCTCGAGGATGTCGCGCACCGTGTCGGTGACGCGGGCCTCGGTGCGTTGGCGCGGGCGGGCGAGGGCGGCGGCGCGGCCGGCGGCGTCCAGCGTGCTCCAGTCGAAACGCTTCATCACATCATCTTCTCGATCGGGAGGACGAGGATGGCCGAGGCGCCGGCGGCCTTGAGCCGTTCCAGGGTTTCCCAGAAGACGGCCTCCTGACAGACGGCGTGCACGGCCACGGCGTCGTCGCGTCCGGACAGGGGCATGACGGTGGGAGCGCCGGCGCCGGGGAGGATGGCGGTGATCTCGTCGAGGGCCGAACGCGGCGCGTTCAGCATGACGTATTTGGCGCCCTGGGAAGAGACGACGCCGGACATGCGTTCGATGATGCTGTCCAGCAGGTGTTGCAGGCCGGGTTCGGGCGCGACCGGAGACCTGATCAGCACCGCCTGGCTTTCGAGAACCGTGTCCTTGGCCGACAGGCCGTTCGCCTCGAGCGTCGCGCCCGTGGAGACGAGGTCGCAGATGGCCGAGGCCAGCTTCAGCCGCGGGGCCACCTCGACGGCGCCGCGCATGGTGACGATGTCGGCCTGGACCCCTTGGGCGTCGAGCCAGCGGCGCAGGATCTTCGGATAGGAGGTGGCGATCCTCAGGCCGTCCAGCGAGGCCGGGCCGTCATAGGCCAGGGTCGGGGGCGTGGCGATCTTCAGGGTGCAGCGGCCGAAGCCGAGCGGCATCAGGACTTCAGCCACGGGGCCGCCATTGCGGACCTCCTCCAGCACATTCTCGCCGACGATGCCCAGGTCGCAGACGCCGTCGGCGACGAAGGTCGGGATGTCGTCGTCGCGCACCCGCAGCAGGTCGATGGGATAGTTTTCGACCCGGTACAGGAGGTCGTTGTTCCCCTTGACCACGCGCAGGCCCGCGTCACGGACGAGGTCGAGGCTGCGATCGGACAGGCGGCCGGATTTCTGGACGGCGATGCGAAGCCGGCCCTGGACGGTGCTCATGTTTTCTACTCAGGTTTTGATGCGGTCGAGGACGAGGCGATAGCCCTGGTGCGGCATCTCTTTCAGGAACCGGGCGACCCGGACGACGGTGGTGGGGCTGGCCCGGGCTTCGGCCGCGATCTCGCGATAGGATTTGCCGCCGGCGTCGAGCAGGCGCGCCACCGCCCAGCGCTCGGCGAAGGCGCGCAGTTCCGCCGGGGTGCAGAGATCGGCGAGAAACGCGTCGAGCTCTTCGCGCGACCGTAGCGACAGCAGCGCGTCATAGAGCGCGATGCGGTCGTCGGCTGCCTTGGCGAGCGTTTCGCGGGAGAGGGTGTCGGCCATGGCGCGTTCCACTATGCTGTAACAATGGAACAGTCAAGCGAGGGATGAGGGATGAGGGATGAGGTTCCGGGCAGGGACCAGACAGCGCCGCCATTCTTTCCTACCTGATCCCTAGTCCCTCATCCCTCATCCCTCATCCCCGGCCCCTAGCCCCCCGCCTCCGAGCCCTCTATCTGAACGCCATGACCAGGGTTGTGATCATCGGCGCGGGCCATGCGGGCGGGACGGCGGCGGCCTTGCTGCGGCAGTACGGGCATGACGGCCCGATCGTGCTGGCGGGCGAGGAGCCGGCGCCGCCCTATCAGAGGCCGCCGCTGTCCAAGGCGTGGCTGAAGGGCGAGGCCGATCTCGAGGCGCTGCTGCTGCGGCCCGAGGTCTTCTACGCCGAGCACGACATTGACCTGCGCACCGGCGTCACGGCCACGGCGATCGATGCGGCGGCGCGGACCGTGACCTTCGCCGACGGGACCGTGGAACCCTATGACGCCCTGATCCTGGCGACCGGCTCGACCGCCCGGCGGCTGACGATTCCGGGCGCGGACCGGCCCGGGCTGCTGGAACTGCGGACCCTGGCCGACGCCGGGCGGTTGAAGGCGGCGCTGGCCCCCGGACGGCGGCTGGTCATCGTCGGCGGCGGCTATGTCGGCCTGGAGGCCGCGGCCTCGGCCCGGGCGCTGGGGGCCGAAGCGGTGGTGATCGAACGGATGGACCGGGTGCTGGCCCGGGTCGCGTCGGAGACCCTGTCGGCCTTCTTCACCGCCCGCCATCGCGCGGAGGGTGTGGAGATCCTGACCGGGGCCGAGGTCACGGCGTTCGAGGAGGCGGGGGTGCGGCTGGCGGACGGGCGGCTGATCGAGGCCGATGCGGTGCTGGTCGGCGTCGGGGCCCTGGCCTGCGATGCGCTGGCGCGGGCGGCGGGTCTGGCCTGCGAGAACGGCGTGGTCGTGGATGAACACGCGCGGACCTCGGACCCGGCCATCTGGGCCATCGGCGACGCGACCTTCCGTCCGGTCGCCGCGCACGGCGGGCGGCGGCATCGTCTGGAGAGCGTGCCCAATGCGTTGGAGCAGGCGAAACAGGCGGCCGCGGCCATCGTCGGGCGGCCGGCGCCGGCGCCGGAGGTCCCGTGGTTCTGGTCGGATCAGTACGACCTCAAGCTTCAGATCGCCGGCCTGCCCGACGGCGCCGATCGCCAGATCGTGCGCGGCGATCCGGGCGTGATCGGAGCGGGGGCGTCGTTCGCCGTCTTCCATCTGGCGGGCGACCGGATTCTCTGTGTCGAGGCTGTCAATGCGCCGGCCGAATTCATGGCGGGGCGGATGATGATCGGCAAGGCCACGCCGGTGGATGCGGAGAAGCTGGCCGATCAGTCGGTGTCGATGAAGATGGTGGCCGCCGGCTAGCGGATGACGGCCTTGGCCGCGTCGGCCGGCGCGGCCAGCCGCTCCAGCAGGGCGGCCATCGGCACGGGGCGGCCGATCAGATAGCCCTGCGCCAGGTCGCAACCCATGCCGCGCAGCAGGGCGAGGGCGGTGGGCGTCTCGACCCCTTCGGCCGTCACCTTCAGCCCGAGACCGTGCGCCAGATCGATGGTCGACTTGACCAGCAGGCCGTCGCGCGCCGAGTCGTCGAGGCCGAGGATGAAGCTCTTGTCGATCTTCAGTTCGTCGGCGCGAATTCGCTTCAGATAGGTCAGGGACGACAGACCCGAGCCATAGTCGTCCAGCGAGACGGAAATACCGGCGTCGGCGAACCGGTCGACGATGCGCAGGGCCGTCTCGGGATTGTCCATCACCGCCGTCTCGGTGATCTCGAAGCAGAGGTCGGCGCCGGAGGTCGCGACCTCGTTGACGGCGAAGTCAGCGAAGCTTTCGTCGGACAGCAGGCGGCCCGAGATGTTGACCGCCACGGTCAGGACGTGACCGGCGGCGGCCATGGTCTTCTGGTCCTCGATCGCGCGACGGATCGCCCATTCGGTCAGGGGGCGGATGTGGCCCGTCTCCTCGGCCATGCCGATGAACAGGTCGGGCGAGACGACGCCCCGGCGCGGATGGGTCCAGCGCATCAGGGCTTCGACGCCGGTGATCCCCTCGGCCCGGAAATCGTATTTCGGCTGATAGGCGAGGGAGACCTCGCCCTCGCTGAGCGCGGTCATCAGCTCCGAGATCAGCGACAGGTTGCCGCCCGGGTCGCCGTAGGCGATCTCGTCGAAGGCGGCGGCGGCGCGGCGGGCCGCGCGCGCCTGATCGAGGGCGATGGCGGCGCGGTCGACCGGCGAGGTCAGGGCGGAACCGGCCGCGCCGTGGCCCGCCACGCCGGCGGTCAGGGTGATGTCGACCGGCGCGCCGTTGACGTTGATCGGGGCCTGGGCCGTACCGGCCAGATGTTCGGCCGCCTCGAGCGCTTCGGCCTTGTTCCTGGCGATGATGACCAGACCCACGGAGCCCGCGCCGACCCGGGCCATCGGCGCGCCGTCGGCGAGGGCGGAGAGCCGGGCTCCGAGCACGGCCAGCAAGCGGCCCATGGAATCGTAGCCGATGGCGTTGCGCACGACCTCGAAGCGATCGACGCCGAACAGGACCACCCAGGCGTCGGTATGGGCCCCGGCCTGGCGTTCGAGGGAGAGACGGTTGGGAAGGCCCGTCTCCTGATCGTGCAGCGCCATGTGGGTCAGTTTCGCCTCGCGATCCTTCAGGTCGCCGACCATGGCGTTGAAGCTGGCGGCGAGACGGCCGATCTCGTCGGCGGAGGTGACCGGGGCCTGCACATATTCGCCGTGCTGCAGGCGATGGACGGCCTCGTCCAGGGCGGTGATGGGCCGGGTCAGGCCCCGCGACAGCACCCAGGTCCCGCCCAGCAGAAGCGCGAGACCGGCGGCCCCGATGGCCGCCAGCCACAGGAACAGGGATTCATAGGGTTTCATCGCCCGGTGCAGCGGATAGGTCAGCAGCAGAGCCGCCTTCGCCGTGGGGTCGAAGTCGGGAAGCGCGCGCGCCAGCTGCATCGACGGCCCCTCGGGCGTGTCGATGGTGACCGGCCGGTCCGTTGAAGCCTGTGAAGGGTTGAGGACCACCGCAGCGGACAGGGGAATGGCGGAGAGACGCTCCAGATTGCGCATCTGCCCGGCGTCCAGCCGCTCCGCGAAGACGACCCAGCCCATCAGCACGGGGGCGTTGACCGGTGCGGCCACCACCTGGAACGGCTGACCGTCGATCGTCAGCACGCCCGTTTCCAGGCCGGAATCGAGGCCCCTGAGCAGCAGATCCAGAGCGGCGGCGTCGGGCTGGACGCCGACCTGGGTTGCGTGGCCGTCGATGCCCAGGATCAATGCGCCGTCGACGCCCTGGCGAGTCCGCAGATTATCCAGCGCCGAACGCACCGTCGGCGCGTCGTCGGTGGCGACGGCTTCACGGAAGCCGTAGTCCCGGGCCAGGACGCTCGCCCCCTGCCGCAGTTGCGATGAGCGGGCTTCCCAGAGCTGTCCATAGACGGCGCCCGCCGCAGCCATTTCATCGCGGACCATGTGGCGCGCGCTGCTGGTCACGGCGGTGACGACGGCGATGCCGCTGAGGGTCAGGGCCAGCCCGAACAGTCCCATGTAGAGCAAGGTCAGACGCGTCCGCAGATTGCGGAACGTCGAAAAGCGATGGAACAGGCCGGAAAGGGTCATCTCACGACCGCGCGCGCCGTGAAGTCGCCGAAGATCGTGTGGCGCGCGGGGGCGGCGGAAACGGTCAGGGGCCGGGCGAGCTCGTTTCCGCGGCCCGCCAGCCGCGGATGCCAGACCCGCAGCGTGGCCCCGCCCGCAGGAACGCCGCGCAGTATCGCGTCGCCGGCCGTGTCGGTCTTCATCGCCCACGGCGTGTCGACCACCTTGATGTAGGCCAGCATTTCGTCGTGGATGTTGCAGCCCAAGGCGGCCACACCCGGGGTGGTGAAGGTATGGCTGCGGGTTTCGTCACGTCCGTAGAGCTCAAGCTCAAAGCGGGCGCCGCGCGAGAAGGAATAGACGTGGTGCCGGACCCGATCGAGGTTGGGAAAGGCGACGGCCCCGCCGACGGGCGCGATCAGCACATAGGGCAGGAACCGGACATCCTGCTGCGCCATGCGTGAGGCCCAGGGGAAGCGGATCGGTCCGCGGGGAACCCCCGCGGCCGGGTGCACGGTCACGACGGCGTCCCGGACCGGCCGTCCGGCGGCGTCGCGCACGCTCACCGTCAGGTCCCCCGCGACAGCCGGAGCCGCGAACGAGAGCGCAGCGAGAAGGGTGAGGAGGAGACGCATCCGTCAGCTTGTACAAACTCAAGATGAAATCGAGGTAAATCACATTGATCTGCGAGATCCCTGATTCTCATTACATATTTTTCGAATGCACATACAGTCAAGCTTGTTGGATTTTACTCGGCCTTAACCACGTTTCCGTATCGGCGATGTCACGGGTGGAGATCAGGGCGTGGACCGACGAGTGATTGCATTGACGCTGCTTGTCTCGGCCGTGACCGGCGGCGCCGAGGCCCAGTCTTTCATTCCGGAAGCGCGGGCCGGGGGCAAATTGCTGCTGACCGGCGGAGTTTCGAGCATCGAGGGGTCGGGCGGCGGCGGCATAGCGACCTGGGCCACGGTGACCGGCTATGGCGAGGAGGACGGGATCGGCGCGAACGTCCATGCCACGTTCGTCGATCTGCCGGACTACCAGTTTCGTACGGCGGGTTTCGCTGTCGGCCTGTGGGACCGGGTCGAGCTGTCGGCGGCGCGACAGGCGTTCGACACCGGCGCCGCCGGCGCCCTGCTGGGGCTGGGTCAGGGCTTCACCTTCACCCAGGACGTGATCGGGGTAAAGGTCCGGCTGACGGGCGACGCGGTCTATGACCAGGACCGCTGGGCGCCGCAGATCGCGGTGGGCGTGCAGCACAAGACGAACGACCAGGGCGCGGTCATCGCGGCGGTCGGCGGACAGGACGATCAGGGCACGGAATTCTATATCGCGGCGTCAAAACTGTTTCTGGCTCAAAGCGTGCTGGTGTCCGGGACAGTGCGGCTGACCAACGCCAACCAGACGGGCCTGCTGGGCTTTGGCGGGGACGCCAATGACGACCGCGAGGCCCAGTTCGAGGGATCGGTCGGCTGGCTGCTGAGCCGCAATCTGGTGGTGGGGGCGGAATACCGGACCAAGCCGGACAATCTGTCCTTCGCCGCGGAGGACGACTGGTTCGACGTCTATGCGGCGTATGCGATCAACAAGCATTTGTCGGTGACGGCGGCGTGGGCGGATCTGGGCTCCATCGCCACCTTCGACGACCAGCGGGGCCTCTATGTTTCGCTACAGGCGGGGTTCTGAGATGATCGGCCGATCCCTGTTCATGGCGGTCCTCGTCGGTTCCGTCCTCGCCGCGGGCGCCGCCGTCGCCCAGGACCCGGCGCATGGCCCGGGCGAGGAAGCCGTCGACGCCTATGCCGTCGCCGATGCGAACGCGGGCGCAACCCCTTTCACCGGCACGGCCATGTTCGAGGCCTTCCACGGGCGGGCCGGCATCGACCGGATGGTCGACAGCATGCTGGACGGGGCGAAAGCCGATCCCCGGACGGCGGGCATCTTCGTCGCCACCGACATGGTCCGGCTGCGGCGGACGCTCAAGGAACAGTTCTGTTACGTGCTGGGCGGCGACTGTGGCTACACCGGGCGGTCGATGGTCGATGCGCACGACGACCTGGGCCTGCAACCCGCTGACATGGGGGCCCTGATCGAGCACCTGCAGAACGCCATGGATGCGGAGAACATACCCTTCCGGACCCAGAACCGGTTCCTGGCCAGGCTGGCTCCGATGCGCCGGGACATCGTCACGCGGTAGCGTCAGCGAATAATATTGCGACTTATTCGCAATTTTGATTGCGTGGTCCGGTGAAGCTGATATTGCGAGCTGATCGCAACTTCAAGCCTCCCGGATCGCCCCATGACCTCCCGCGCCGACGCGCTTCGCGCCCTTCTGTTCGCCTCCAGCGCCGCTGGAATGTTGATGGCGGGCCCGGTCCTGGCCGAACCGGGACCGGACGGAGAACCTCAGGAGGCGACGACGCTGGAGACCGTCACCGTCGATGGTCGCCCGGTGAGGCGTGAACCGACGGGTTCCGAATTCGTGGCGCCCCTGGTCGACACCCCGCGCTCGGTCACCATTATTCCCCAGCAGATCATCGAACAAACGGGAGCGACCTCGCTGCAGGACATCCTGCGCACCTCGCCGGGCATCACCTTCGGCGCCGGCGAAGGCGGCCAGCCGCTGGCCGACCGGCCGTTCATCCGGGGCCAGTCCTCGGGCAACAACATCTTCGTCGACGGCATTCGCGACAGCGGCGGCCAGCAGCGGGAGGTCTTCAACCTCGAGCAGGTCGAGGTCATCAAGGGGCCGGACGCGGTCTATTCCGGCCGGGGTTCGGGCGGCGGCAGCATCAACCTTGGGTCCAAGGCCCCGCGGCTGACCGACTTCACCCGCTTCGGCCTCGGCGCCGGGACCGACGGCTATCTGCGGGCGACGGTCGATCAGAACTGGAACCTCGGCGAGACGGCCGGCCTGCGGATCAATCTGATGGGTTCGGAGGGCGACGTGCCCGGGCGGGACAGCGTCGACTACGACAAATGGGGCGTCGGCCTGTCGCTGGCGGCGGGTCTGGGCACGGGCTCGACCGCGACCTTCAGCTACTATCACCTGACCTCGAACCAGATGCCCGACTACGGCGTCCCGCTGTTCACCAAGATCGGCGTGCGCACGACCGACAGCGGCATTCTGGATGTGCCCCATGACAGCTTCTACGGCCTGGAGGCGCGGGACTATCTGACCAATACGGTCGACACCTTCACCTTCGATTTCGAGCATGCGTTCAATGACAATCTGACGCTTCGCAACGTCAGCCGCTGGTCCGAAACCCTGAACGACTATGTGGTGACCAACCCCGGCGACGGCGGCAATGTCGCCAACGGCGGCGCGGCCCTGATCGGCGGGACCTGGTGGATGAAGCGCGGGACCAAGTCGCGCTGGAACCCGACCCAGACCATCGCCAACGTCACCGACCTGACCGGGCGGTTCTCGACCGGCGGCCTGCGCCACAGCTTCGACATCGGCCTGGAGCTGGCGAGCGAGACCAACAAGAATGCGTCCTACACTGTCACCACGACGAGCGGCTCGGCCTGTCCTGCACCCCTGACCGGTTTTGACTGCACGCCGGTGTACGCCCCGAACCCTCAGGATCCGTGGACGGGCGCCATTGTCCGGGGCCTGATCAGCGACGCGACCACCGACACGGTCGGTCTTTACGCCCTCGACTCGATCGAGCTCGGCGAGCGGTTCGTGGTCAATCTGGGTCTGCGCCATGACGGCTATTCGGTCGAAGGCCTGAGCGCGTCGGGCAATGCGGCGGCTCCGGTCTATACGCCGGTCGGCGGCGACTGGGACTTCCTCAACTACCAGGTCGGGCTGGTCTACAAGCCGACGGCCGGTTCGAGCCTTTACGTCTCCTACGCCACCTCCGCCACGCCGCCGATCACCGCGGGCGGAGATCAGAGCACCGGCGGCAACGGAACCGGTTCGGGCAACCTGGCCGGCGCCGTGCTCGATCCGGAAGAGACCATCAGCTATGAGGTCGGGGCCAAGGCCAATCTGTTCGGCGACCGCCTCTCGGTCTCGGCGGCGGCCTTCCTGCTGACGCGCGAGAACGCCCAGATCCAGGTCTCGCCCGGCGTCTTCGAACAGGCCGGAGAGGCCGAGGTGAAGGGGATCGAACTGGGCGTGTCCGGCAATGTCACCCGCCAGTGGCAGGTGTTCGGCGGCTATACCTGGATGGACAGCGAGCTGGTTTCGGGCGCCTACAGCAACGTCAATGTCGGCGACCCGCTGGCCAATACGCCCGAGCATTCGTTCAGCCTGTTCTCGACCTACCGCGTGACGCCGAAACTGAGCCTGGGTGGCGGCGTCTACCATGTGTCGGACAGCTTCGGGGGCAATCAGGGCGGCGCGGGCGGCGGGACCAACCGCGTCTATGCCCCGGCCTGGACCCGGGTCGACCTGTTCGCGTCTTACGACCTGAACGACACCGCCTCGCTGCAGCTGAACGTCCAGAACGCGGGCGACGAGGAATACATCCTGCGCACCAACGGCGTGCACCACGCCGATGTGGCGCCGGCGCGGCAGGCTATCCTGACGCTGAATCTGAGGTACTGATCCGCCCATGCTGCTGCACATCCCCGGCGTCTTCACCAAGGACGAGGTCGCAACCCTGCGGGCGCGGCTGGACGCCGGGCCGTGGGTCGACGGCAACGTCACCTCGGGCCACCAGTCGGCCGGGGCCAAGGTCAACCGGCAACTGCCCGAGGACAGCGCCGAGGCGCGCGAGGTGGGGGCGCTGATCCAGCAGGCGCTGAACGCCAATCCGATGTTCGTCTCGGCGGCCCTGCCGCACACGGTCTTTCCGCCGCTGTTCAACCGCTATGAGGGCGGGGAACGGTTCGGCCTGCACGTCGACAACGCCATTCGCCAGCGGGGCCCTGTCCGGATCCGCAGCGACCTGTCGGCGACCCTGTTCCTGTCGGAGCCGGAGGATTACGACGGCGGCGAGCTGATCGTCGAGGAGATGTACGGCCCGCAGAGCGTCAAACTGCCGGCCGGGGACATGGTCCTCTATCCGTCCAAGAGCCTGCACCAGGTCACGCCGGTGACGCGGGGCGCGCGGGTCTCGAGCTTCTTCTGGATCCAGAGCCTGGTGCGCGACGACGCGGATCGCGAGACCCTGTTCCGGCTGGACGTGGCCATCCAGCGGATCAGCGCCGACAAGGGGCCGCAGGACGCCGCGGTGCTGGAGCTGACGGCCGTCTATCACAACCTGCTGCGGCGCTGGGCCGAGGCCTGACCATTTCGACAACGCCCGGGGCGCGAAAACCGGCTATTTCGACCACTACGGGCCGGGATATGCGCGACAATCCGGCGAGACATGCGACACAATCCGCCGGTACATCGATGACACGTCCGACACATCGGGTCGTGACATCCGCGACATCCGCGACACGCGCCTAATAGACATCGCGACGGTAGCGGCCGGTTTCGGTCAGGACGGGAAGGCGTTCGGCTCCGAGGGCGGATTCGAGCGCCGCGTGCACGCCGCGGGACATCCCCTCGAGACTGCCGCAGACGAGGATGACCGCGCCGCGATCCACCCAGGAAACGAGTTCGTCCGCGTGCTGAGCGATCAGGCGCTGGACGTAGCGGCCGTCCGCGGCGTCGCGCGAGAAGACACGGTCGAGACGGGTCAGGTCGCGGGTCCTGAGGGCTGCCTGAAGCTCGTCGTCGAGGAAGGCGTCATGGGCGCGGGTGCGTTCTCCGAACATCAGCCAGACGCCGCCGTGCGGCCGGCCGGCGCGGGCTTTCCAGTGAGCGCGGAGCCCGGCCAGACCCGTGCCGTTGCCGATCAGGATCAGCGGGGTTTCGGGCGCGGGGCCGTGGAAGCTCCGGTTGGGGCGGATGCGCATGTCGATGGCGTCGCCGATCGCGAGGTGATGCGTCAGCCAGCCCGAGGCAAGGCCGGGCGAGCCGTCGGGGCGGGTCAGGCGGCGGACGATGAACTCGGCGCGGCCGTCGCCCGGCAGGGAGGCGACGGAGTATTCGCGGCTGCCGGGGTCGGTCCCGTCGGCGCGCGCCGGCAGGCCGATCTCGGCGATGTCGCCCGCGACCCAGTCCGGGGCGTGACCGTCAGGCGCGAAGGCCAACAGCCATGCCTCGCCGCCCGGGCTGCCCGGATTGAGGTGGCGGCGCTCGACCAGGGTCCAGCGATCAAAAGCCGGCGGCGTCCAGTCGGGCTGGATGGTGGAGCCCGTCAGCAGGCCCAGCTGATGCTGCCAGTCCCGGATGGCGCCGGCGTCGCCGTTATCGACCTCGACCCGGTCGAACAGGGGCTCAGCCCCTGACCGCTGCAGCCAGCCGTCCAGAGCGCGGCCGAAGCCACAGAAGTCGTTGTAGGTGTGGTCGCCGAGCGCCAGCAGGCCGTAGCCCAGGCCGGAAAGATCGACGGGGGCGCCCATGGTCTGACGCACGAAGCGCGAGACGCCGTCCGGCGCATCGCCTTCTCCGGTGGTGGAGGCGACGACCAGCAGCCGGCCCGCGGCCTTGAGCGCGGCCGCGTCGAGGTCGCCCAGCGGCATGACGCGGACGCTGGTCCCGGCGTCGGACAGGCTGCGCGCGGTCATCCAGGCCAGTTCCTCCGCAAGTCCGGTCTGGCTGGCGAAGGCGACGGTGGCCGCGTCCGAGCCGGAGGAGTCCAAGGCCCCCGCGCGGGACGCGGCGGCGCGGCGGGCGCGGGCTCCGCTCCAGGCGACGGCGGCTACGACCAGCAGCCAGAGGCCGACCGCGACGCCGGTCCACAGCCAGCGAACGGGATCGGCGGTCACGCGCCCTCGGCGGCCATGGCGGCGAAGGCGGGCGAGACGACCTCGGTCACGCCGGTGTCCGTACGGATGACGAAGGCGGCGGCGATGTTCAGCGCCTCGGCGTAAGCCGGGCCCTCCTCGGGGCCCATGACGGTCAGGGCGGTGGCCATGGCGTCGGCGTAGAGGGCGGTGTCGGCGAGGACTGTGACGGAGGCCACGCCGTGGTCGACGGGCCGGCCGGTGCGGCCGTCGAGGGTGTGGCTGTACGACTGGCCGGCGACCTCGAACCGCCGGACCCAGTCGCCCGAGGTGGCGACGGCCATGTCGAACAGGGCGGCGGCGGTGCGCGGCGCGGGCGTGCCGGGGGCCTGTTGCAGTTCGACCCACCACGGGTGGCCGCCCGGCTTGACCCCGGCGCCGCGCAATTCGCCGCCGATCTCGACCAGGTGATGGACGGCGCCGAGGGCGGTCAGGCGGTCCGAGACGCGGTCGACGGCGTGGCCCTTGGCGATGCCTGACAGGTCCAGTTTGACGCCGCCCAGCTGCTGGACCGCGCGGGCCTCGCGGTTGAGGCGCAGGACGCCCCAGCCGCTGAGGGCGCGGGCGGCGGCGACAGCCTCGTCGGACGGGACGTCGGGGCGCGGACCGGGCGGGCCGAAACCCCACAGGTCGACCAGGGCCCCGAGCGTCGGATCGACGGCGCCGTTGGTGTCGTCAGCCAGATCGAGGGCGGTGTTCAGCAGCGCCCAGAACGGCTCGGACACGGCCCAGAAACCGGCCGGCGCCGCGTTGAAGCGGGCCAGTTCGGAGGTCGGGTCCCAATGGCTGAACAGGGCGATGATGGCCGTCAGTTCGTCCTCGATCGCCGTCTGGAACGCCGTGCGGTCCAGCCCTTCGGGCGGAACCAGCCGCACGGCCCAGTCCGTGCCCATGGTCTCGCCGGCGAAGTCCCAGAGAACATCGCCCGTCGGCAGGACGGGCGTCCGGCCGTGGGTCGGGATCAGGACGCGGTTGTCCGGCTGCGCCGCCGGCTCGCCGATGGCGACCGGCGGCGGCGCGCCCCGCGGGTCTCGTGGTGTTCCGGTCAGGGCAGCACTTCCACGACGCCGTTGTATGCGGCGCTCGCGGCCAGCTGCGAACCCGAGGCGGGCGTGCGGATCGAGGCGTTCATCCAGTACATGCCGGCTTCGGGCCAGGTGACGGTGAAGGAGCCGTCCGCGCCGGTGCGGACCGTCATCTCTTCGGGGTTGTCGCGATAGCGCGTGCCGCCGCGGGCGATGGTCACTTCCAGATCGGCGGCCGGCTGGCCGTCGCGGACCAGTTTGAAGGTGGCGGCCTCGCCCGCGACCAGGTCGTTGGGGTGGGTGACGGGCGCCAGTTCGAGGCCCTGGTTGGTCAGGATGATGTCCGAAGGCGCGCCCAGGGTGACGAAGGTCTCGGTGCGGCTGTTCGAGCGGGTGGCGACCACCTCGGTGGCGTCGGCCGGAATATTGGCGGCCATGTCGGCCTCGGCGCCGCGCCAGCGCTTGCTCTCGCCGCCCTGCTTGTAGCTGACCATGACGCCGCCCGAGACGTTGGCGATCCGGTATGTGCCGGCCTGGGTGAGATGCAGGTCGAAGGTCGAACGGTATTTGCCGACCATGGTGTTGACGGGCGCGGCGGTGGATCCGTCCGGCGCGGTGATGGTCAGACCGTCCAGCCGCATGGCGGCGTGGTCCGGGATGAAGACGCCGTTCGACATGGCGGCGTCAAAGCCGACCCAGGCCTCGGTTCCCGACAGAACGGTCGAGGTCGGGGCCAGCCAGGCGCGGTGGGCCTGGGCCGACATCGGCAGGGCGAAGGCGGCGAGAGCGGCGAGGAGGGCGATGCGCTTCTTCATGGTGCGGAGTCCTTAGCGGGTGACAGTGACGCTGACGGCGCCCAGTTCGGTGGAGCCCGAGGCGCGGGCGGTGTTGGCGGCGCCCCAGCGGAAGGGCACGCGGACGGCCTCGCGGCCGCCCAGTTCGCGGGCGGCCTCGACCACCATGACGTAGTCGCCCGCGGGCAGGCCGCGCAGGCGGGCGGCGGGGACGGTCACGGCATGGCGGCCCGGGGCCTTGGTGGCGCTGGAGACGCCGTCCATGGGCAGGGTCAGGGCGCGGCCGCCGCGGCGCCACCAGGTGCGCATGTCCTTGAGCCAGTCCTTGCCCTCGGCGACGTTGGAGACTTCGTACCAGACGGCGAGGGTGCGGACGGCGGTGTTGTCGGGACGCTCGATCCAGACGGCGACATAGGGGCGATGATAGGCGGCGACCGACAGGCGCGGAATCTCGACCGCGACGGTGATGTCCGCGGCCAGGGCGGGGCCGGCGATGGCGGCGGCCGCGGCGGTGGTCAGGATCAGGGGAAGCTGGCGCATCTGGAACTCAGTGAATGAACAGAAGGGCGATGACGGCGGGTATCAGCAGACCGAGGCCGAGCAGGGGCCAGGTCGAGGGGCGCTGGCGGGCGTGCAGCCAGGTCAGGCCGAAACCGGTGACGGCGAAGACGATGCAGGCGGCGGCGAAGACGTCGATGAACCAGTACCAGACCACGCCCGTGTTCCGACCCTTGTGCAGGTCGTTCAGCCAGGCGATGGCGCCGCGGGTGGTGCGCTCGCGCAGGGCCTCGCCGGTGGCGCGGTCGATGGTCAGCCAGCCGTCGCCGCCGGGCTCCGGCAGGGAGACATAGACCTCGTCGGCCGTGGTCTCGGTGGGGCGGCCGGCGATCCGGACCTTGAAGGCGTCCGAGGCCCAGCGCGCGACCGCGTCTGGGACGGGGGCTGTGGTGTCCTCGGGCAGGGTGGACAGGCGCGCCAGCAGGGGGGCGGGCAGCTGGCCCGTCTGCTCGATCGTATCGGGCGTCGCGGGAATCTGGGCGGCGTGGTTCAGGGTGATGCCGGTGACCGCGAACAGCAGCAGGCCGATCAGGCTGACGGCGGCCGAGATCCAGTGCCACTGATGCAACTGCTTCAGCCAGAACGACCGCTTGGCGTTCAGGGCCGGCTTGGGCTTGGTCGGGGCGGCGGTTTCGGTCACTCCCGGCTTGTGCCGAAGTTGCGAACGATTTGCAATGACTTTGGCCGGGCCGTTCAGCGCGACAGCCTGACGCCGATGGACAGGGTGCGCGGCGGGCCGAAGGAGGCGACGCCCGTTCCGGTCTCGCCCGTCTCGATCCCGGCGTCGAACAGGTTGTCGGCGGCGATCCAGACGGCGGCGGACGGGGACAGCGCCCACTCGGCCCGGACGTCGGCCGTCAGGGCGGCGTCGAGGACGCGGCTGTTCAGGTCATCCTCGAACCGGCGGCTCTCCCAGCGCAGGTCGGCGGTCAGGGTCAGCCGCTCGACGGGTCGCCAGTCGGCGCCGGCGACGGCGCTCCAGATCGGGGCCTGGGCCGGACGCAGGCCGGTGAGCTGCGGAGCCTGGGCTCCGCCGTCGACGCGGGCGTCGGTGGCGGACAGGGCCGCGCGCAGGGACAGGGCCCCGGTCAGCTCGACCCGGCCGTCCAGTTCGATCCCGGTGGCCTCGATCGTCCCGGCGTTCTGGCGTTGGCGCAGGACGCCGCCCGCCGGCACGAAGCCGGCGCGGGGGAAGGTCCCCGGCCCCTGGCCGATGGTGACGTTGACGATGGCGTCCTCGATCCGGGTCCAGAAGGCGGTCGCGGTCAGGGAGGCGCGGTCGCGGGTCCAGGCCCAGCCGGCTTCGACGCCGGCCAGCCGTTCGGGCTCGAGAGCGGCGTTGGCCTCGGTCAGGTCATTGCCGACGCGGAACGGGCGGTGGAGCTCGTTCAGGGTGGCGGGGCGGAAGCCGGTGTAGGCGGCGAGGCGCAGGGCCTGGCCGCCTCCGATGTCCCTGCGGGCGGCGAGACGGGCGCTGACCACCTGACCCGAGCGGTCGGGATCGCCTTCGTCCAGGGTCGGCAGGCCGGTGGCGAGATCGCGTTCGCGACGGCGGCCGTTCCCGTTGCGCCAGCCGTCGTAGCGCAGACCGCCCGCGACCAGCCACGGGCCGCTGTCCCACGAGCCCTCGGCATAGACTCCGGCGACCGAGGTCTCGCCCCCGGCGACGCGGTCGCGGGTGAAGGCGCCCGCCATGTAGCGGAAGCGCTCGCGCGTCTCGCCCTCGTTGAAGCGGGCGTCGGCGCCCAGCTCCAGTTCCACCCGGGCGACGCCGGTGACGGCGATGCGGCGCAGGGCGGCGTTGACGCCCCAGCCGGTCGCCGGAGTTTCGTACTGGTCATTGGCGGGCGTGGTTGAGGCGCGATCGGCGGCCACGGCGACGGAGGTGTTGGCCAGATCGCTCTCGCGCCGCCAGGCCTGGAGCCGCCAGCCCGCGCGGTCGGCGCGGGGCTGCAGGGCGGCCGTGGCCGACAGGCTGTTCCCGCTGGCGGCGGCGCGGGCGCCGTCGAGGCCGGAGCCGCGATCCTCCTCGAAGGCGGCGGCGCGGAGGGAGACGACGGCCTCGGCGAGCGGGAGGTCGGCGCGCAGGGCGGCGCTGCGGACCTCGAGGTCCAGCGGCGCATCGGCGGCGCCGGCGACGGAGCCGCGCACGGGGACGTAGCCGTCGCCGGTCTCGTACAGGCCCGAGGCGACGATCCGGACCGGGCCCAGCGTCGTCGCGCCGGAGCCGGCGAGGCGGACGCCGCCCCTTTCGGCGACCGAGGCGTCCAGCACGGAGCCCGAATCCCGTTCGCGCAGGGCGATGACGCCGGTCAGGGCGCCGGCGCCGTACGGGCCCGCGCCCGAGCCGCGGACGATGTCGAGGCCGGACAGGCTCTCGGTCGGAACCTGGGACCAGATCACCCAGCCGCCGAAGGGATCGTTCAGCGGCGCGCCGTCCAGCGTGACCAGGGTGCGGCCCGCGCCCGAAGGGGCGATGGCGCGCAGGCTGATCCCCTGGGTCGTCGGATTCGCCGCCAGGCTGGAGTTGCGGCGGAACAGCGAGACGGCCGGCACGGAGGCGAGGGCCTCGTCCAGCCGCTGCTGCGGACGCAGGTCATCGGCGTCGAGGCGGATGACCGAGAAGGCCGCCTCTCCCGCCGCGGGCGGCAGGCGGGCGGCGGTGACGACGATATCGGGAAGCGGGGCTGGAGGAGGGATCTGCATCGCCGCCACCCTAGGCCAGACGGCGTCGTCGGGTTCAAGCGGCCTGCGACACCACGGCCCGCGCCGCGACGTCGCTGAACACCAGACGGATGGCGTTGAGCAGGGCGTCGGGCTGGATCGGCTTTTGCGACACGCCGTCCATGCCGGCGGCGATATATTCGATCTCGTCCCGGGGATCGGCGTTGGCGGTCAGGGCCAGGATCGGGATGCGGCTGACGGGATCCTGCAGGGCCCGGATGGCCCGGGTCGCCTCGACCCCGTCCATCACCGGCATCTTGATGTCCATCAGCACCAGATCGTACGGCCGGGACTGGACCTTCCGGACCGCCTCGAGGCCGTTCTCGGCGCTGTCGGAGGTGCAGCCGAACAGCGTCAGGACCCGTTCGGCGACGAACCGGTTGGTCGCATTGTCGTCGACCACCAGGACATGCAGGGTCTCGTGCGGCGTGGGCTCGGCGGCCCTGGCCGAGGCGGCGAGCACCTCGGGACCCGCGCCGGGCAGGCACAGGGTGAACTGGAACCGCGCCCCGCCCCGGGGCGAACGCTCGACGCCGATGTCGCCGTCCATCCGCTCGACGATCTGACGGCAGATCGCGAGGCCCAGGCCGGCGCCGGCGCCCTCGCGGCCCGGGCGGCCGGTGTTGAAGGGCTGGAAGACGGTCTCGGCGACGTCGTCGGCGATGCCCGGACCGCTGTCGTCGATCCGGCCCGTGATGGCGACCGCGCCGTCCTGCCAGCGGCTGGAGATGACGACGTCGACCCCGCCGGACGGGGTGAATTTCAGGGCGTTGCCGATGAGGTTGTTGAGCAGCTGTTTCAGCCGCATCTCGTCGGCCAGAACCCAGTCGGGGCCGTCGGTCTCATGTACGACGGTCAGGGCCAGGGCCTTCTCCTGGGCGCGGGGGCTCCACAGGGCCAGCAGGTCGGCGGCGACCGTATCCAGATGGACGGGGGCGGGCTCCAGCCCCATCTGCCCGGCCTCGGCCCGCGACATGTCGAGCGCGTCGGTCAGCAGCCGCAACAAATTCTGGCCCGAGTCCAGGATGGTGCGGACATAGGGCTTCATCGCCTTCTGGGTCAGTTCGCGCTCCATCAGGGCGGCGACGCCCAGCACGCCGTTCAGCGGCGTGCGGATCTCATGGCTCATCACCGCGAGGAATTCGGACTTGGCCCGGCTGGAGGCGCGGGCCTCGGCCTCGGCCCGGGCGAGGTCCCGGGCCAGGGCGCCCATCTCCTCGGCCCGGCGGCGGTGGATGGCGCTGCCGGCCTGGAGCACGTGCACGCCGGCGCAGACGCCGACGTAGCGTCCGTTCGAGGTGACCACGAAGCCGTTCAGCAGGGCGCCCAGATTGGCGGCGTCGACGCTCTGGAACAGGATGTCCGCGTCGGCGTCGGCGTCGAGCACGCGCGGGGCCGCGTCCATGAAGGTCGCCGCCGGCCGTTTGGCGTAGAGGGCGCGGCCGAACTCGGCGGCCATCCGCAGGGTGAAGGTGTTGCGCTCGATCAGCCCGACGGGCCGCCGGTCGGCGTCGACGACGGCGATGACGAGGGTGTCGGGCTCGCGCTGGAAACGGTCGAAAACGTCAGCGCCGGGCGTGTCCGGACCGATGGGGTCCGGGGCGCTCGCGAAGTCTCCGATCCGGGCCATATGCAACTCCTGCCTGGCCGGAACGGATAGGGGGCAGCCCTTAACGCGAGCTTTGCCGTATATGAATGTTTTGCGAGATTGTCTTGAAAATCAATCTGTAAGCGGACGACTCAGGCGGTCGACCAGGCCGGCGGCGAAGGTCGACAGGGTGTCGTCCCGGGCCCCCATGACGACGATGCGGTCGCCGGGGCGGGCGAGGGCGACCAGCCGGTCGCCGCAGGCCTCGCGCGTGGGCAGGGCCTCGGCGCTGCGGCCGGCGGCGCGGACGCCCGAGGCGATGTCTTCCGAGCCGACGCTGCGGTCGGTCGTGCCGCCGAAATAGACGGGCTCGGGCATCAGCAGGACGTCCTCCGCGCGCAGCAGGCCGGCGAAGCCGTCGATGAATTCGTCCTTCATCAGCCGCAGGGGGCCAAAGCCGTGCGGCTGGAACAGGATCAGCAGGCGGCCGTCGAAGGCGTGCAGGGTCTTCAGGGTGGCGGCGATCTTGTCGGGGTTATGGGCGAAGTCGTCGATGACTGTGACGCCGTTCGCGGTCCCGACCACCTCCATGCGGCGGCGGATGCCGGCGAAGGCCTCCAGCGCCTCGACCGCCTGCGCCAGCGGCACGCCGATGGCGCGCACGGCGCCGAGGGCGGCCAGGGCGTTGGCGACATTGTGGGCCCCGGGGACGTTGAGGACGACGGCGTGTTTTTCGCCGCCGAGTTCGGTCAGGGTGAAGCGCATGCCGGCGGGCAGGGGCTCCAGGTCGTGGGCGTTCAGGGTGGCGGACTCCTCGCCGAGAGCGAAGGTGATCACCGTGCCGGCGGACAGGGACTGGGCCAGCGCCTGGGTCTCGACGTTGTCGAGGTTGAGCACGGCCTTCGCCGCGCGGCCGGTGAAGCCGCCGAACAGCTCGCGCAGTTCCTCCATCGACTTGTGGTCCAGCGAGATGTTGGAGACCACGGCGACGGTGGGATCGTAGCGGGCGATGGAGCCGTCGGACTCGTCGACCTCGGAGACGAACAGCCCGGGTCCGCCGATCAGGGCGCTGGCGAAGGGGTGGTCGGCGTCGGCGAAATTCTTCATCACCGCGCCGTTCATGACCGTGGGCTCGCGGCCGGCCCGGTGCAGGATCCAGGCGATCATGCCGGTGATGGTCGACTTGCCGCTGGTGCCGGCCACGCCGATCGACGCCGGGGCGGCGTTGAACAGCTGCGACAGCAGTTCCGGCCGGGTGACGATGCGGGCGCCGGCGCGCTTCGCTGCGCCGATGTCGGGGACCGTGTCCTCGATGGCCCCGGTGGCGACGACGGTCTGGCCGGCGCGGGTGACGCCCGAGCCGTCCTGGGGATGCAGGGTGACGCCGTGCGCCTCCAGCCAGGCGAATTTCTCGGGCGTGCGGCCCTGGTCGCGGGAGCGGTCGGAGCCTTCTATCCGCCCTCCCTGCGCCTGAACGATCAGGGCCAGGGGCAGCATTCCGGACCCGCCGATGCCGCAGAAGAAATAGTCGTCTTGATTCATGAGGGCGAAACCGGGGAATGTCCGGCGGCCTGACTAGCACGGGCGACGCCTGAGGCCAGACACGTCCATGAAGATCGGCATCGTCAACGCCAGTTCGCGCTTCAACCGGGAGCGCGCCGACGCGGTGCACGCCTGGTTCGAAGCGAATATTCCGGACGGGTCGGTCAAGGTCGTGTTCCACCCGGCCAGCTTCGGCAAGCACGGTCATTTCGGCGGCGACGACGCCAGCCGGGCCGCCGCCTTCGTCGAATACGCCAATGATCCACGGCTGGACGCCGTCTGGTTCGCGCGCGGCGGCTATGGTTCGTGCCGGATCGCCGAGGCGGTGCTGCCGCGGCTGGAGCCGGTCGCGCGCAAGAAGCGGTATCTCGGCTATTCCGACGCCGGCAGCATCCTGGCCCTGCTCTACAAGGCCGGGTTCCCGCATCTGGCGCACGGGCCGATGGCCTCGGACGCGGTGCGCAACGACGCGACGGCGTGGCGGGCGATCAATTGGCTGAAGTCAGGGGATCCTTCGTCGTGGGAGCCGTCGCTGGCGGAGGATTCGCGTCCGGCCGCCGCCTTCAACCTCAGCATCCTCGACGCCCTGGTCGGAACCGCCCTGGAGCCCGACCTGACGGACCATGTCCTGATGCTGGAGGACGTTTCCGAGCCGCTGTACCGGATCGACCGGATGATGTTCCACCTGACCGGCCAGGCGTCGATCCGCCGGGTGGCCGGCATACGGATGGGGCGGGTGTCGGACATCACCTACAACGAGCCCGACTTCGGCCTGACGCCGGAGGAGATCGTCCGGTACTGGTGCCAGCGATCGGGGATTCCGTATCTGGGTCCGGCCGACATCGGCCACGACCGCGACAACAAGGTGGTTCCCTTCGGCCACAGGTAGATCGTCATCGGTTCGCCCGGCCGGGGAACCGTATCGACTCCCGTCCAATCCCCGGGCCAGATGCGGGCAGCGAGCGGGTGCGTCCTTCGGGACCCCGCCAGCACCGCGTCCTTCGGGGGATGGGCGCGCGGTGGCGGTCCGGTCTGCGTCGGGGGGCGCGGGCCGGGCCGTCTCCCACCACCGCGACAACGGCGCCGCTGGCGTCCGGGCGGCCTGCACGCCATCTTCACCGGGATGAACCGCCGCTCCCTCCTGATCCGCACGGCCGGTCTCGCGTCCGTTCTGGGCGGCGCCTGGTGGGCGCGCGAGCATCTGTTGTGGCCGGATCCCGCCCTGGCCTTTGCGAGCGGCGGGGCGACGCCCTGGATGCCCTATGCGCGGCCCGGCGTGGCGCCGACCGTCATGGTGCGGCTGGGCGGGCGCCAGGCCGCCGCCCTGATCGACAGCGGCGCCCAGTATTCCGTCATCGACCGCGCCCTCCACGCCGATCTGCCGGACGCCGGGCGGTCGCTGTTCGACATGCCCCTGGTCGCCTATGGCGTGGGCGGCGGCGCCCAGGTGGGGCGGGGCACGACCCTGGATGTGGAGCTGGCCGGCCTGACGGTCAGCGGTCTGAGAGCGGCGATCCTCGACCTGGGGCCGCTGGCGTCAGACCGGGGACTGAGAACGCCGCTGATCCTGGGACAGGATGTGTTGGGCGAGGCCGTGCTGGCGCTGGATCCGGCGCGGCGGCACACGCGTCTGGTGTCGCGCGAGGCCTTCCTGCGTCCGTCGGACCTCGGCGAGGCGCCAGTGCGGCGCGCAGGCACGGCCCTGATCGCGGAGGTCACGGTCGAAGGCTCGCTGATCGAGGCCGTGGTCGACACCGGAGCCTCGTCCCTGCTGGGACTGAGTCGCGAGACGGCGACGGTGGCCGGCCTGCTGGACGGGCGCCCCCAGACCAGCGGGGTGAATCTGGTGCTGGGCGGCGCGGCCCGCACCGCCATCGTCGAAGCCCGGACCGTGACCTTCGCGGACCATCTCTACCGGCGCGTGCCCGTCGGCGTGTTCGATCAGCCGCCGTTGCCCAATTTTCCGGGTGGGCTGGTCGGCATGGAAGCGTTCGCGGGCCGGCGTGTGGCGCTGGATCTGGGGGCCGGGACGCTGCACGTGTCCCGGCCGCTGGATCTGACGGTCGGCTAGAGCGACTGGAAGGTGTCGCAGGCGGCTGGATCGCCCGATTCATAACCCCGCCGCAGCCATTCGACCCGCTGGGCCGAGGAGCCGTGGGTGAAGCCGTCCGGCTGGACGCGACCGCCCTGACGGCGCTGCAGGGTGTCGTCGCCGATGGCCGAGGCCGTCTGCATGCCGGCTTCCAGATCGCCGGCGTCCAGCGCCACCTCGCCGTTCGACACGGCGGCGGCGTTGGCGGCCCAGACCCCGGCGTAACAGTCGGCCTGCAGCTCCAGCGCCACCGAATAGCGGTTGGCTTCCGCCTGGCCCGAGGCGCGCTGCTGGGCCTCCTGCACCTGCTGTGAGGCGCCGGTCAGGGTCTGGACGTGGTGGCCGTATTCATGGGCGATGACATAGGCGCGGGCGAAGTCGGCGCTGGAGGCGCCCAGTTCGGTTTCCAGCTGCTGCCAGAACGAGAGATCCAGATACACCTTGCGGTCGGTGGGGCAGTAGAAGGGACCCATCGCCGACTGGCCGAAGCCGCAACCGGTCGACGTGCCCTGTTCGTACAGGGTGACGGTCGGCGGCTGGTAGCCCTGGAGCTTTGTCTTCCAGACGTCGTCGATATTGGCGCCGATCACATCGACGAAGGCGCCGGCCTGATCGGTCGGGCTGCCCTGCTTGCCCGCCTCAGCCGCGCCGACGCCCCCGAACTGGCTGGCCAGCTGCGTCGTGGTGGAGGGATCAATGCCAAAGACGAAATAGCCGATGGCCGCGAGCACCAGAGCCCCGATGCCGCCCCCGGCGATCGCGCCGCCGCCCATGCCGCGCCTGTCCTCGATATTGCCGCCACGCCGTCCGCCTTGCCACCGCATACCGTTCTCCCGTCCCTTTGATCCAAGCTAGGCCGGAACGCGGACGGAGGGGAAGGGATGCAGTGGCGCCAGACCTAGTTGGCCGGCCGGTCGAGCCAGGCGTCGATCTGGCCGACGCCGGCGGTGGCGGCCCGAAGCCGGCGGGTGGCCGCTTCGCGGGCGGCGCGTTCATCCTCCGGGGTGCGCAGGGTCCGCCAGGCGGGGGGCTGGACCGGCTCCGGCTGCCGGGCTGCCTCGATTTCGAGACGGTTCAGCCGGGTTTCCAGCTCCAGCTGTCGCGCGAAGGCTTCCCGCTGATCGGCCCGGGCGCGCAGCCGGTCCATTTCGAAGCGGTGCTGGTCGGCCTGGTAGCGGGCGTGGCCGGGCGGGAGTTGATGGGCTGTGGGCGCGACCTGGGCCATGGCCGGCAGGGCGAGGGCAGCCACGGCGGTGGTGACGGCGAGGATCCGGGTCATGCCGACAAGATGGGGGCGAACCCCGTCCGGGCCAAGCGCTGCCGTTCCCGGAAATCTCCCTGCGCCGCAGTCGGCGCCCCGACCGGCGTCAGCGATCTTCATCTTTCGGAAAGGCCCGGGGCAGGTTCAGGGCGGACTTGTTTCAAGGCTGAAATGTCGGGGTCAAGCGGGGGCCGTCCGCCCTGTTTCCGGCGACGATATTGCACGCCTTCGGGGTGTCGGGACGGGGCCTGATAAGGTCGCGGGACGCCGACGTTTCCTTCCAAGGAGCCGAGATGCAGATATCATCATCGTCTGCTGCAACATCGAGCATGGCGCTCAGCGCCCTGCGCGATCTGTTTCAGACCCGATCCACGGAGCCGACCGGGCAAAATCCGCCGGCCGGTCCGGCGTCCGGGAGCGCAAAGGGGCCACCGTCGGGTCCGCCGCCCGGTCCGCCGCCCGGCGCCGGGAGCGGCGGAGGTTTCAGCGCTGACACAATGTCGGCCCTGTTGAAGACCCAGGAGGAGGGCTCTGACGCCGCCTCGGCCGTCATCGACGAGGCCGACACCAACGGCGACGGCACGGTCAGCCTCGCCGAATTGGCGGCGTCCCTGCGCACGGACGAGGCCTCGCTGAGCCAGGCCTTCACCCGGGTGGACGCAGACGCCGATGGCCAGATCAACCAGGACGAACTGGACGCGGGACTGAAGTCCCTCGCTCCCCCTGGTTCCGGTCGCCCCCATGGTCCGCCGCCATCGGCCGGGGACATCGCCGCCGACGTCCTTGCCTCGGCCGACAAGGACGAGAGCGGGGCCCTGAGCCTCGACGAGATCTCGACAGCCCTCGGCGAGGACGATCAAACGTCCCTGTCCGACGCCTTCGCCGCCCTGGATGCGGACGGCGATGGCGGCCTGGGGGCGGACGAGCTGACCTCGGCGGTCACGGCGGCCTTCGCCCGGCAGATGGCGGCCTATTCCGCCGACACCGACGACGCGGCGACCTGGTCGCTGGCGGCCTGAAGGGAGGGGAGCGGCCGGAAGGCCGCTCCCCTTGTCCGGCTCGGGGCGGGGATCACGCCTTCGCCGACGCCCTGGCCAGCACCGCCAGATAGCCGTCGGCCACCTCCATGCCTTGGCCCTGCGGCCTGGCGCGCACCGCCCGGTGCAGGGCGGGAAGCTTCCAGCAGGGGACGTGCATGAACAGGTGGTGCTCGGCGTGGAAATTGACCCAGTAGGGGGCGATGAAGGCGCGCTCCCACCAGGAGGCGCGGGTGGTGCGGGCGGCGCGGAACGGGTCGTCCGCCGAGCCCTCGACACAGGCGTGTTCGGCGATGTTCCTCAGGCGGGTGACCATCGGGAACCAGGTGGCGAGCGGCAGCAGCCAGAGGGCGAAATACGCCCACCAGACGCCGGCGAGGGCGGCCGCCGCCAGGAGGGCCGCGTTGACCAGCAGGAAGGGAGCGACGCTGCGGCCCGTCACCGCGGCCCCCTCGGCGATGTCCTCGTCGCGGCCGGTGCGAAAGGCTTCGAAGAGGTAGAGGACGCGCTGCTTGAAGAAGGTCTGGCCGGTCAGGTCGCGGATGATCTTGCGGCGCAGCGAGGCGCGGGTGACCGGGAAGGGGGCGGACAGGACGAGGTCGGGGTCCTCGGCCTGCTGGGCGTATTTGTGATGCGACAGGTGGTAGGGCCGATAGAGGGGCAGGGAGGCGCCGACCGGCACGGCGCACAGCCAGTGGCCGAGGACGTCGTTGAGCCGGCGGTTCGACGACAGGCCGCCGTGCGCGGCCTCGTGCATCAGGATGGCGAGACCGAGCTGACGCGTGCCGATGACGGCGACGCAGATCGGGATCAGGATCGGCCAGAGGACGCCCGCGAGGGTCGCGAGCAGGATCACCGCCCAGCAATGGAGGACCAGCAGCGGGCCGACCCAGGCGGCGCGCGTCTGGAACGGCGTCCACTCATCGGGGGTGAACAGATCAGTCGGGCGAACGCGGGGAGCGGCGGGCATGGGCCGCAGGATACGCCTGCCGCCGGGCCTCGCCAACCGGAGGGGCCGGCCGGAAGCGATGTCCGTCGGAGCTGACAAAAAGTCAGGTTGACATGACATATTCCCGATGTAAGGTAAGCATGACATCGCGTCAGGAGGACTTGTCATGTTGAACGTCTGGAAGACCGGAACGGCGGCGCACAGGCGCTACGTCCTTCGCACCTTCGCCTTCATGGTCCCCTATATGCTGATCTGCATCTCCATGATGGTGACGGACGTCTTCGACGAAGTGATCGGCAAGCCCGCGGGATGGATTCTGGCCGCCGCCGTCTCCGCCCCGGTGATCGGACAGCTCTGGGCCACCCTCAGCCTGATCCGGGAAAGCGACGAGTTCGTCCGCGCCGTGACCGCCAAACAGTTCATCGTCTCGGCCGGCCTGGCCATGGCGTTGGCGACGTTCTGGGGATTCGCCGAGACCTTCGCCGAGGCGCCGCATCTGCCGGGCTGGCTGGTCTACGCCGCCTTCTGGGGCATCATGGGATGCGTGGCCCCCTTCATCCGGGCGTCGAACTGATGAAAAACCGGCTGAAACTGCTCCGCGTCGAGCGCGGCTGGACGCAGGAGCAACTGGGGCAGGCGCTGGGGGTCTCCCGGCAGGCCGTGAACGCGCTGGAGACCGAGAAACACGACCCCTCGCTGGACCTGGCCTATCGCATCGCCGTGCTGTTCGCGCGGCCCGTGGAAGAGATCTTCGACAACCCGCACGGCTGACCTCGTCAGGCGTCGTTCAAAGGACATCGTCATGCTGCACCTCCGTCACTTCGTCGGGCGTTCGACCCTGCGCGCCTTGTTGCTGGCCTCTGCGTCATTTGCGGTCGCAGGGGGGCTGCTGCTGGCCTCGCATGTGGAGGCCGCGCCCGTGGCCCAGGCCTCACCCGCCTTCGCCTCGGACCGCCTGTCGGTCGAGGTCACGGGGAGCGGACCCGACGTGATCCTGATCCCCGGCTTCGCCTCGGGGCGGGAGGTCTGGCGCGCCGAGGCGGAGCGGCTGAAGGCGACGCATCGGGTGCATCTGGTGCAGCTGGCGGGCTTCGCCGGAGAGCCGTGGACCCATGGCGACGGGCCGTTCGTCGAACCGGCGGTCGAGGACCTGGCCCGCTATGTCCGGGAGGCCGGTCTGAAGCAGCCCGCGGTCATCGGCCATTCGATGGGCGGGATGAGCGCGGTGATGCTGGCCCAGCGTCATCCCGGGCTGGTCGGGCGGGTGATGAGCGTCGACAGCCTGCCGTTCTTTCCGGCCCTGTTCGGGCCGACGGCGACGGTCGAGACCGCGCGGCCGTTCGCGGATCAGGCGGCGGCGGGGATCATGGCGACGGACGACGCGGCTTATCGCGCCGGCCAGGAGCGGGGGGCGATCGGCTATTCGCGGACGCCGGCGACCCGCGCCGCCATGGTCGAGTGGTCCATGACCTCGGACCGGCGGGCGATGGCTTCGGCGATCCGCGAGGTGATGACGACCGACCTGCGGCCGGGTCTGGCGGCCATGACGACGCCGGTCTGGGCGATCTACGCTGCGGACGCGGACGGCGGCGCTCCGGCGGCGATGGCCGATGCGCTGTGGATCCGCGAATACGCCGGCCTGCCCGGGGTGCGCCTGATCCGGGTCGACGACAGCCGGCATTTCATCATGGCCGACCAGCCGGAGCGGTTCGCCGCCATCGTCGACCAGTTCCTGGCCGACTAGCCCTGGGCCAGAGCCACGGGGGTGACGTCGCCGGTCCTGATCAACCGGCCGCCGAATTCGCCGCTGTAGGCGACGGCCAGCAGGGAGCGGAAGACGGCGGCCGGGATGGCGATCTCATAGGCGCCCTCGACATAGGGCCCGACCTGATAGGGGCCGATCAGGAAGGTCAGGCCCGCCGCCTTGCCCGGCGTGTCGCCCGGCGTGAGGACGAAGGGGGTGTCGGCGGCGCGGGGGCAGGAGAAGTCCTTGCCGCCCAGGGTGACGCCGGCGCCGTCGGGCACGCGGGCGCGCTTGGCCGTGTTGATGGCGGAGCACAGGGCCTGGTCCAGGGCGGTCAGATCCGTGCCCTTGCCGAAGAGATCGGCGATCCCCACCCGGCGCTTCAACGCCTTGTCCCACAGCAGGCCGTCCATGAGGGTGTTGGGGTGGGCGCCGCCGGAATAGTCGAAATCCGTCCGCTTGAGGCTGAGCAGCTTGCCGGTCTCGGCGGCGGCGGTGATGGTGATGGTCTTCTGGTATTTGGGCCGGTCGGCGTCGGCGCCGGCCTCGGTCAGCTCGCCCTGGGCGCCCTCGGTGAACTGCCGCAGGCGGCGCACCTCCTCGGCATAGAGGCGGGCATGGAGATCGGTCTGGGCCCTGACGGCGTCGGGCAGGGTCAGGCGGACGTCGGCCCAGGGCGTCTTGCTCTCGAAGGCCATGGGGGCGGCGGCCGCCGCCGGGGTGACGACGGCGGCCACGCCCGGGGCGGCCGGCGGGGGCGCGGCGGGTTCGCGCTCGCGGTTGCAGGCGGACAGGGTCGCGGCGATGGCGGCGGTCAGCAGCAGGGCGCGAAGAACGGTCATGCGGGACTCCTTCAGAACGGCCACGATACAGCGCCGAGGATGATGGCGGAAAGCAGGATGAAGCCGGCGTCGCGGTTGGATTTGAACAGACGCAGGGCGAGGGCGGAATCGCCGGTGCGGACGCGCCGGGCCTGCCACAGCAGGTGCAGGGCGTAGCCGGCCAGGCCGATCCAGAACAGCGGCCCGAGCCGGGCCAGTCCGCCGGCCGCCGCGGCGCAGGCGACCGCAAGGGCGTAGAAGACGGCGACGCCGCGCGGAACCTTGTCGCCGAGCCTGCGGGCCGAGGATTTGACCCCGACCATGGCGTCGTCCTCGATGTCCTGCAGGGCGTAGACGGTGTCATAGCCGAGCGTCCAGAAGACGCCGCCGAGGTAGAGCAGAAGGGCGGCCAGCGTGAGGTGTCCGGGCAGGCCGGCGTGGGTCTGCAGGACCAGGTCGCCGGTGCGCCAGAAGGCGGGCATGCCGGCCCAGGGGAAGGCGCTGGTGAAGGCCGCGAAGCCCATCAGGGCGCCCCAGTTGAAGGTCAGGCCGAGCCAAGCCTGGGGCCACCATGTGATCCGCTTCATGAAGGGGTAGGCGGCGACCAGCCCGAGCGAACCAATGCCCAGCATCACCGTGGTCCAGTTCATCGCCAGCAGGATCTGCAGGCTGATGAAGCTGCAGACGACGACGAAGATGCCGGCGTGGCTGGCGCTGATCCGGCCGGAGGCGACGGGCCGCGAGGCGGTGCGCGCGACCTGCCGGTCGATCTTGCGGTCGACGATGTCGTTGAAGGCGCAGCCGGCCGCGCGCATCAGGCAGGCGCCCAGGGCGAAGAGCACGGCGAGGGTGACGGCGTGCCGCAGCAGGACGTCCGCTTCCGCCGGACCAGCGGCGGCCGACGCCCAGGCCAGGGCGATGCCCTGCCAGCCGGGGAGGAGCAGCAGCCAGATGCCGACGGGACGGTCGAAGCGGCCGAGCTTGAGCCAGGGTTTGAGGGGTTCCGGCGCATGGCGGTCCACCCAGTTCGAACCGGCGTCTGGAAGCGGGGCGGAGGTCATGGGGGTGGAGATAGCCTGTCGGAGGGGAGGGGTGAAGGGCGGGGGTCAGGGGTTAGGGCTT